>ERZ1645187.88-NODE-88-length-88954-cov-40.952823_pt1 | contig 88954 bp, 90 predicted proteins | sample MGYA00575352_ERZ1645187 | MGnify/ENA primary metagenome ERZ1645187 (study PRJEB40837, sample SAMN11349314) | freshwater sediment metagenome | isolation source: river sediment | host: Sediment | place: India: Wazaribad , New Delhi | collected 2017-02-21 ... | reverse complement strand
CCCCGGTCAGGGTGCCGGCAGCGATGGCGGCGTCGAGCAGGGGGCGCAGTTTCATGACTGTACCCGGTGTGATGCCGGCGAAGAAAGACGGTGAAAAAACGCCGACACCGGCGTAGGTGAGCGTTTGCTCACCGTTGGCGTAGATGACGCGGTCGCCATCCAGGCTGAAGTCGCCGCCGCTATGGTGAGCAGGGTTCGCCACCATGACCAAATGGGCACCTGTTGCGGTCAACCCCAAAAAATGGCCGAAATCCATATCGCAATACACATCGCCATTGACGACCAGAAAGGGCTCGTCGCCGAGTAGCGGCAGCGCGGTGGCGATGCCACCGGCGGTTTCCAGCGCGCCGGGGGGTTCGGGCGAATATTGAATCGTCACGCCCCATTGCGAACCGTCGCCCAGCGTCTGTTCGATGAGTGCCCCGAGGTGGGCATGATTGATGACGATTTCCCGGAGCCCCGCCGCCGCCAGCCGTTCCAGATGCCAGACGATCAGCGGCTTGTTCCCGGCCATCAGCAGCGGCTTGGGCGTGTGGTCGGTCAGCGGCCGCATGCGTTCGCCACGGCCGGCGGCGAGGATGAAGGCTTTCATGTTGCCCTTAGCGCCGGTAACCGATCTGCTCAGTGTTGCCTTCCAACTTGTCGAGCAGATTGAGCAGCGGCTTCAACTGGACGTAGCGGTGAGCCGTCTTGCGGGCGTAATTCATGAAGCGCGGCAGGTCTTCGCTGTATTTTTCCTTGCCGTCGCGGTACTTGAGGCGGCAGAAAATGCCGAGTACCTTGAGGTGGCGCTGCAGGCCCATCAGTTCGTAGTCGCGCCAGAAGTCGCCGAAATCATCGCGCACCGGCAGGCCGGCGGCACGGGCTTTTTCCCAGTAGCGGACGACCCAGTCGATTTCCTGGTCTTCATCCCAGGAAATGAAGGCGTCGCGGAACAGCGAGACGACGTCGTAGGTGATCGGGCCCATCACGGCGTCCTGGAAGTCGATGATGCCCGGGGTCAGGCGCTCGGCACTCTCGACGACCATCAGGTTGCGCGGCATGAAGTCGCGATGCACGAAGACCTTGGGCTGAGCCAGCGCGCTGTTGATCAGGAACTTGAAGCTGCGGTCGAGCATTGCCTTTTCGTCGTCGCTCAATTGCACGCCCAGATGGCGGCCGACGAACCATTCCGGAAAAAGATCGAGTTCGCGGCGCAGCAACGTGGCGTCGTAGGGCGGCAGCGTGGCGGCGGTCGATGACAGTTGCCATTTGACCAGCACATCGAGCACCGGGCGCATCAGCAGGTCGGCCAGGCTCAGGTCGGCGTTCAGCGCATCGAGATAGCCGATGCGGCCGAGGTCGGTGAGCACCAGGAAGCCGTTGTCGAGATCCTTGTCGAGAATGCGCGGCGCGGCGAGGTCGGCCTTGGCGAGTAGCCCGGCGACGTGGATGAAGGGCGTGCAGTCTTCCTTGTCCGGCGGCGCATCCATCAGGATGCGCGTTGCCCCGTCCGGCCAGGTCAGCCGGAAGTAGCGACGGAAACTGGCGTCGGCCGAAGCCGGTGCAATTTGGATGGATTGGTTCGGGAAGCGGCTGGCGACCCAGTCTGTAACAAGTTGATCACGCGACATCGGGCAGGGTTCGGTTCGTTGTAAAATGGCGCGATTTTAACACTCGGGTATCGACCGTTCCGGTTCGGCCCTTTGCTGATTGCCCAGATGACCGGTTTTACCCGCCGTCCCCTTGCCGTTCTTGTCTGTTGCATGTTCGTCGGCGTGTCGCCGCTGCATGCCGCTGCGGATAATGACGTGCTGCTGCTTGCCGCCTCCGGCGTGCGCCAGAAGCCAGGGGTTGCGCCGGTGGCGATGCCGGCCGGCGGGTTCGATGACGACTTGCCTTTGCGCCTGCGCAGCGAGCGTCGCTTCAATGTCATGGGGCCCAAGACACCTTCGTTCGCCTCGGGCATCGTCGGGGTCCCCTACCCGGTCGAACTCCGGAAAGACGACGTCTATCCCTTGTTCATTGTCGCCGATCGTCTGGAAGGGCGTACCGAGGTGGTGGCCAATGCCAGCGGCGACGTCGAGTTGCGGCGGGCCGGGTCGCTGTTCTACGGCGAGCAGATGACTTACTGGCCGCTCGATGACGAGGTCGAGGCAACGGGCAGCGTGCGCATGCTGCAGGAGGGGCAGGAAATCAATGCTCCGCATCTCCGTCTGCAGCTTTCGGAAAATGTCGGGTTTGCCGAGCAGCCGGATTTTTACATCGTCAGGGAAGTGGCGAGCAAGTTCTATCGGCCGCAGGTGCCGGTCGCCGCCGCCTCGGGTTCCAATACCGTATCCTCCGGGGCGCCGATGATGCTGAACGTGCCCAACAGCTACGGTCTGCCGACGGTGGCGCCGCCCCGCCGGCCATCGATCGCCAGCGGCTCCGCCGAGCGGGCGGAGTTCGAGGGCGAGAACCAGATTACCTTGCTCGACACCACCTATTCGACCTGCAAGCCGGGGGCGACCGATTGGTACATGCGATCCTCGGAAGTGCACCTCGACTATGACCGGGAGGTCGGCGAGGCGAAACATTCGGTGTTCTATCTCAAGGACGTGCCGTTTTTCTATATTCCGACCGGCACCTTTTCACTGAATCGCGAGCGCAAATCCGGTGTTTTGCACCCGTTCTTTTCCACGTCGACGCGCGACGGCCTGGATCTGACCGTTCCGTATTACTGGAATATCGCGCCGAATTACGATGCAACCATTTATCCGCGCTACATGACCAAGCGTGGCTTCCAGTTGGGTGTCGAGGCGCAGTACATCGATTTCAACTACAGCGGTAACGCGCGTGTCGAGTACATGCCGTACGACCAGCTGGCGGATCGCGAGCGTTACGCCTATCTGTTCCGGCACCAGCAGAATCTCGGTCAGGGCTTTTCGGCAACCGTCAATTACAACCGCGTATCGGACAACTTCTATTTTCAGGACCTGTCCTCGCGCCTGATCCAGACCACCCAGGTGCAGTTGCCGCAGCAATTCGTACTCGGTTACACCCCGGTGCCCTGGTTGCAGACCAATCTGCAGGTTTTGCAGTATCAAACCTTGCAGACCGATCCTTCCAATCCGGTCGCGGTGCCTTATTTCCTGGAGCCACAACTGAACATGATCGGCTTCAAGCCCGATGTGCTCGGTACGGACTTCACTCTGCAGGCCCAGTACACCCGGTTCATCAACCCCGGACAGGTGCAGGGTGACCGCCTGGTGGTTTATCCGCAGTTTTCCCTGCCCATCGTGCATCCGGCGTTCAGCATCACGCCCAAGATTGGTGTCAGTGCCACGCAGTACCAGTTGAACAATCAGCCGTCAGCCAACGATCCGACCAATATCAGCCGGGTGCTGCCGACCTTCACCCTGGATTCCACCGTGATTTTCGAGCGGGAGACCAGCCTGCTCGACAAAGCCTTCATTCAGACGCTTGAGCCGCGTCTTTACTACGTCAATATTCCCTACAAGAATCAGAACGACATCCCGATTTTCGACACCTATCAGTCGGACTTCAACTTTGCGCAGATTTTTTCGGAAAATCGTTATAGCGGCTTCGACCGCATCAACGATGCCAATCAGCTGACGGCCGCCCTCACCACGCGCATGCTCGACGGATCGACTGGGGTCGAACGCTTCAAGGCGATGGTCGGTCAGGTCTACTATTTCCGGCCGGGGAAGGTGACCCTGCCCGGCCAGTCGACGCAGACCGAAGGTTTCTCCAGCGTGATTTCGGCGTTCAGTGGCCTGGTACTGCCGAAAACCTATACCGATGTCGCCTGGCAGTACAATTTTGCCGAGAACATAAACGAACGTTTTTCCGCCGGCGTACGCTACCAGCCGGAGCTCGGCAAGGTGATCAGTGCCGGCTATCGTTATACGCGCAATGCAGTTGACGAGACCCCGACCGTCGACCAGATCGACATTTCCGGCCAATGGCCGTTGAGTTCGCGCTGGAACGCTGTCGGCCGCTTCAACTACTCGTTCCTTGGTGGCGACCAGTTGCTCGAAGCAATCGGCGGATTTGAATACAACGCCGGTTGCTGGGCGGTGCGGGCTGTCGCCCAGCGCCTGGAAGCGATTGCCGGCTCGCCCAACACCACCCTGTTCCTGCAGTTGGAACTCTCTGACTTCGGCAGTATCGGCTCCAACCCCATCAACCTGCTGCGGCGCTCCATTCCCGGCTACGGTAAAACCAACGAGCTGGCCTCCTCCAGCAGTCTGCTTACGACACAATGACCGCCATGCATCCATTCCTTCGCAGTTTCTTCGTCCTCGTCATTTCGCTGATCGGCTTCTTTGCGCATCCGGCAGGCGCGGCGTCTGCCGACCCGGTCGAGGCCGACCGCATCGTCGCTGTCGTCGGCGACGAGGTCATCACCTTCTACGATCTGCGTATCCGCCTCGACGCCGCGCTCAAGCAGTTGCAGAAACAGGGCACCACCCTGCCGCCGCAGGATGTCCTGCTGAAGCAGATGCTCGAACGGGTGATCATGGATCGCATCCAGCTGCAAGTGGCGCGCGACAGTGGCCTGCGCGTCGACGACAGCCAACTGGATCAGGCTATCGGCCGCATCGCCGCCAACAACAAAATGACCCCACAGCAGTTCCGGGCCGCCCTGGAAAAGGATGGCGTCAACTACGCGCGCTTTCGCGAGGAGATTCGCGGTGAAATGATCATGGCGCGGCTGCGCGAGCGCGAAGTCGACAGCAAGCTGGTCATTTCCGACGGTGAAATCGACCTCTATCTGGCCAACCAGACCGCAACCGGCGGCGGCGAAGAGTTCCAGTTGGCGCACATCCTGTTGCGGGCGCCCGAGTCGGCCAGCCCGGAAGCCTTGCAAAAGCTGCGGCTGCGCGGCGAGCAGGCGCTCAAGCGGGCGAAAGCCGGCGAAAGCTTCGCCGAACTCAGCGCCACCTTTTCCGATGCGCCGGATGCCCTGCAGGGTGGAGTGATCGGTTGGCGTCCGCTCGACCGTCTGCCGACGCTCTATGCCGAAACGGCCGTACGCCTGCAGCCGGGTGAGGTCAGCGACCTGTTGCGTTCTTCCGCCGGTTTCCATATCGTCAAGCTGATCGGCAAGCGCGGCGGCAGCGGGCCGGCATCGATCCAGCAGACGCATGCGCGCCATATCCTGATCCGCGTCAACGAAGTGGTTTCGGAAACCGAGGCGCGGCACAAGATGGAAACCGTACGCGAGCGTCTGGTGAACGGTGGCGACTTCGCCGAACTGGCGCGCCTCTATTCGCAGGATGGCTCGGCGGCCAAGGGGGGCGATCTTGGCTGGATCAGTCCGGGTGACACGGTACCGGCATTCGAGCAGGCGATGGATGCCCTGAAGGACAACCAGATCAGTCCGGTTGTCCAGAGTCAGTTCGGCATGCACCTGATCCAGGTTCTTGAGCGGCGCCAGCGCGACGTTTCGGAAGATCGCAAGCGCGCCGCTGCCCGCCAGGCACTGCGCGAGCGCCGGCTGGACGAGGCCTACCAGGACTGGTTGCGCCAGTTGCGTGACCGTGCCTACGTCGAAAACCGACTCGAAGAGAAATAATGCTGCCCCGCATCGCCGTCACCAGCGGCGAGCCGGCTGGAATCGGGCCGGAACTCTGCCTGCGGCTGGCCGGCTACGATGGGCCGGGGCAGCCGGTCATCCTCGCCGACCGCGATCTGCTGGCCGCCCGGGCCGAAGCCATTGGTCTGAACGTCGCCTTTCGTGATTTTTGCCCAAAAAACCCTGTCGACCGCAACCGGCTCGATGTGTTGCACGTACCGCTGGCAACTCCCGCGATTGCCGGTGAACTGAATCCGGCCAACGGCGGCTACGTGCTGGCGCTGCTCGACCGCGCATTGGCCGGGTGCCGCAGCGGCGAGTTTGCCGCGATGGCGACGGCGCCGGTGCACAAAGGGGTCATCAACGCAGCCGGTGTCCACTTTACCGGCCATACCGAATATCTTGCCGAAAAAACCGGTACGCCGCTGGTGGTCATGATGCTGGCCGGCGCCACCGAGCGTGGCCCGCTACGCGTCGCGCTGGCGACCACCCACCTGCCGTTGAAAGACGTGGCGGCCGCCATTACCGCCGATCTTCTGGAGCGAACCTTGCGCATCCTGCATGCCGATCTGAAGAAAAAATACGGGCTGTCAGAACCGCGTATCCTGGTCGCCGGCCTCAACCCGCATGCCGGCGAAGGCGGTTATCTCGGCCATGAGGAAATCGACGTAATCATTCCCGTGCTGGACAGGTTGCGCGCCGAGGGCATGCAGCTTTCCGGCCCGCATCCTGCCGATACGATGTTTACCCCGCCGGTGCTGGCGCAGGGCGACGCGGTGCTGGCCATGTACCACGATCAGGGGCTAACCGCGCTCAAGTACGCGACCTTCGGCCATGGCATCAACGTCACGCTCGGCCTGCCCATCATCCGCACCTCGGTCGACCATGGCACCGCGCTGGCGCTTGCCGGTAGCGGTCGTGCCGACGCCGGCAGCCTGTTCGAGGCAGTCGCCGAAGCGACACGCATGGCGGTGCGCCAATGAAAGGCCACGTCGCCCGCAAGCGCTTCGGGCAGAACTTCCTGGTCGATCAAGGCATCATCGGCGCCATCGTTTCCGCCATCGACCCGCAGCGCGGCGATACGGTCGTCGAGATCGGCCCCGGCCTGGGGGCGATCACCGAGCCGCTGCTGGCGCGTCTCGATCACCTGCACGTCGTCGAAATCGACCGCGACCTGATCGCCCGCCTGAAAAAGCAGCACCTGCCGGACCGCATGACGATTCACGAGGGCGACGCACTGGCCTTCGATTTTGCCAGTATCGGCAGCGATCTGCGGCTGGTCGGCAACCTGCCTTACAACATCTCGACGCCGCTGCTGTTTCATCTGGCGGAATACGTCGGCATCGTCCGCGACATGCACTTCATGCTGCAAAAGGAAGTCGTCGAGCGCATGGTCGCGCTGCCCGGCGAAAGCGACTTCAGCCGCATTTCGGTGATGCTGCAATATCGCTTCCATCTCGAATGGCTGATCGACGTGCCGCCGGAAAGCTTCGACCCGCCGCCCAAGGTGCAATCGGCGGTGGTTCGCCTGATTCCCAAAGACGTTGCTGAACTGAACGCGAAAAGTCAGGAAAAGTTGTCGCAAGTCGTCCAGACCGCCTTCTCGCAACGGCGCAAGATGCTGCGCAATACACTGAAAGGCACCTTGAGCGATGCCGGCTTTGCCGAACTCGGCATTGACCCGACCTGGCGGCCCGAGGATGTTTCGGTCGCCGATTACGTCCGCATCGCCAACTACCTGACGTAAAAAAACCCGCCGCAGCGGGTTTTTCTTTCTTCGCGAACAGCTTACTTCTTGGTCGGGCAGGTGTTCATGCCGAACAGCGTGTAGGCCGGGCACCAGCCCATCAGGCCGGTGGCGAGGGGAACGATGCCGATGTAGCCCCAGACCGGCAGCATGCCGGCCACGGTGGCGCCGATCAGGCCGGCGCCGGCAACGATACGTACGATTTTGTCGATACCGCCAACATTTGCAGCCATGGTGTGTTCTCCGTTGTGTAGTGGGTACGGTTCCCACTTTATCGCCGGCGCGGGGCGGCGTATGTAACCTTGGTCACACAGCGGCGAGTTTCTGCAATCCGGCGCGGTCGACCAGGGTCAGTTGCTCGCGGCCAAGGCTGACCAGCCCCTGTGCGGCAAAGCCCTTGAGCAGCCGGCTGACGATCTCGCGCACGCTGCCGAGTTCGTCCGCCAGTTGTTGGTGGGTGACATTGAGCGTGGTTTCGTTGCGCGCCAGCAGCAGTTTGGCAAGACGCTGATCGAGACGGGCAAAGGCGACTTCCTCAACCAGTTGCATCAATTCGCCGATCCGCTCGGCGAACAGGTGAAAGACGAAATCGCGAAACGGCGCGTGTTCCAGCATGAGCGCCGAGAAACTGGCGAGCGGCAGCACCAGCAGCGTCAGTGGCGATTCGGCGATACCGCGTGCGTTGTAGTCGGTATGGCCGAGCAGGCAACTGGAGCTGATGATGCAGGAGCCGCCGGGGGTAACGCGATAGAGCATCAGTTCGCGACCGCTCGCGGCTAGCTTGACGACCTTGATGCTGCCTTCGAGCAGCAGCGGAAAGCCCTGGCAGGGCTGGTGTTCGGCGAAGACCTGGGTGCCGGCCGGCAGGTGCATGACAACATTGGGCAGCAGTAGCGCGTTTAACCGCTCGGCCGGCAAGCCGGCCAGCGGCGGGTACAAATTGAGCACTTTTTCGGCGTCGACCGCAACAGGTGTCATTTCAGGACAGTGTCGCCCAAACTGGCGCGTGGTCGGAAGGCCGCTCGCGTTTGCGCGGGGCGCGGTCGATGCCGGTAGCCGTGCAGCGGGCCGCCAGCGGCGCCGAGAGCAGGATGTGGTCGATGCGCAGGCCGAGGTTTTTCTGGAAACCGAGCATGCGGTAATCCCACCACGAGAAGGTTTTTTCCGGCTGCTCGAAAAGCCGGAAACTGTCGCTCAGGCCCAGCCCGAGCAGACGCTGGAAGGCGCTGCGTTCGGCGTCGGAACAGAGGATCTTGCCAGCCCAGGCCTTGGGGTCGTGAACGTCGCGGTCGTCGGGGGCGATGTTGTAATCGCCGCACAGCGCCAGGTTCGGGTGCGCGGCCAGTTCCTCGCTCAGCCAGACGGCCAGCGCGTCGAGCCAGCGCAGCTTGTAGTCGTATTTGTCGCTGCCGACTTCCTGGCCATTGGGCATGTAGGCGCAGACGATGCGGGTGTCGCCGATGGTGCCGGCGATCAGGCGTTTTTGTTCGTCGGGGAAATGCGGGTTGCCGCAGACGACATCGGTAATCGGCTGACGGGCCAGTAGTGCGACGCCGTTATAGGTCTTCTGGCCGAAGAAGGCGACCTGATAGCCCGCCGCCTCGATTTCGGCGCGTGGAAAGTTGTGGTCTTCCAGCTTCAGTTCTTGCAGGCAGACCACGTCAGGCGTGGCCTCGGCCAGCCAGTCAAGCAGGTGCGGCAGGCGGACTTTCAGCGAATTGACGTTCCAGGCAGCAATCTTCACTTGGCGAGGCCGCCGCCGGGTTTGCTGCCGTAGGGCGCGGTTTTCGGGTAGCCGGCGAGGTCAAGCAGGTTGTTGTAGGCGCTGGCCTCGAAGCCACGGAAACTCTGCTTGCCGACCTTGAGTGCCGGTACGTAGGCATCGCCGACCAGTTGCTTGAGTTCGTCGTAGTCTTCCGGCTTCTGTAGCATTTTCTCTGTAAAGGGCACGCCGCGCAGGTTGAGCAGGTTGCGCGCATCCTTGCACTGGCTCACGCAGTCGGCCGAGGTGTAAAGGGTGACCGGGAAATTCTCAACGGCCTTTTTGACAGCGTAGGGCAGGCCGTCGGTGTTTTCCTTGTCGGCACCGGCCTTGGCGACGCTGTGCGCGCGGCCCGGCGGCGGCGTGTCGGAGATGACGGTGCGCCCGGCCGGATCGACCCAGCGATAGGTTTCGGCCAGGGCACAGGCGCTGGACAGCGCCAGGCACAAGATGAGCAGGTGTCGCATGCTTAAGTCCTCCCGGAAAAGATGCTTACGCCGCAATCATACCGCTGTGGCGCAGCAAGGCGTCGACACTCGGTTCGCGGCCCCGGAATGACTTGAACGACTCGATGGCCGGGCGCGAGCCGCCGACCGACAGGATCTCGTCGAGAAAACGCTTGCCGACCGTAGCGTCGAACGGATCGCCGGCTTCCTCGAAAGCGGCGTAGGCGTCGGCCGACAGTACCTCGGCCCACTTGTAGCTGAAGTAGCCGGCGCCGTAACCGCCCCCGAAAATGTGCGAAAAGCTGTTCGGGAAGCGGTGCCAGGCAGGCGGCACCAGCACCGCAACTTCCTTGCGCACGGCGTTGAGCAGGTCGAGTGCGGTCGACGGCCCAAAAGGGTCGAATTCCGAATGCAGTTGCATGTCGAACAGCGAAAATTCGAGCTGGCGCACCGTCATCATGCCGCTCTGGAAATTCTTCGCCGCCAGCATCTTGTCGAACAGCGCGCGCGGCAGCGGGGCGCCGGTATCGACGTGTGCCGTCATGTCCTCAAGGACGCTCCATTCCCAGCAGTAGTTCTCCATGAACTGCGAGGGCAGCTCGACGGCATCCCATTCGACGCCGTGGATGCCGGAAACGCCGAGTTCCTCGCCGCGCGTCAGCAGGTGGTGCAGGCCGTGGCCGCTTTCGTGGAAGAGCGTGATGACTTCGTCGTGGGTGAAGGTGGCGGGTTTGTCGCCGACCGGGCGGGAGAAATTGCAGTTCAGGTAGGCAATCGGCTTCTGGATGCCACCATCGGCGCGACGGCGTGCGCGGGCTTCGTCCATCCAGGCGCCGCCGCGCTTGGTTTCGCGGGCGTAGAGATCCATGTAGAACTGACCGACCAACTCGCCGGCCGGCGTTTCGATGCGGTAGAAACGCACGTCCTCGTGCCAGACCGGCGCCGTGTCGGCCTTCACCTTCACGTTGAACAGGCTTTCGATGACTTTGAACAGCCCGGCGACGACCTTGGGTTCGGTGAAATATTGCTTCACTTCCTGCTCGGAGAAGGCGTAGCGCGCCTGCAGCAGCTTTTCGGAAACGTAGGCGGCATCCCACGGCTGGAAGTCGGTGATGTTCAGTTCGTCCTTCGCAAAGGAGAGCAGTTCGGCCATGTCCTTCTCGGCGAAGGGTTTCGCCTTCTTCGCCATGTCGCGCAGGAAAGCCAGCACCTGGGCCGGCGTGTCGGCCATCTTGGGTACCAGCGAGACTTCGGCGAAGTTGTTGTAGCCGAGCATCTGGGCATCCTCCAGGCGCAGTTCCAGCATGCGCTTGATGATCGGCGTGTTGTCCCATTCCGGCTTGCTCGACCCGTCGTGGAACTCGGCAGCGCGGGTCGCGTAGGCGCGGTACAGGCGGGCGCGCAGCTCGCGGTTGTCGGCGTACTGCATCACCGGGCCGTAGGAGGGGGCGTGCAGCGTGAATTTCCAACCGTCGACGCCGGCTTTTTCGGCAGCCGTTCTTGCGGCCTGTTTCGCATCTTCGGGCAAGCCGGCGAGCAGCGCTTCGTCGGTGACGATCTCGGCGAAGGCGTTGGTCGCGTCGAGCAGGTTCTCGGCGAACTTGGCGGAAAGCTGCGACAACTCTTCCATGATCGCCTGGAAACGCGGTTTCTGCTCTTCCGGCAGTTCGGCGCCGGAGAGGCGGAAGTCGCGCACTTCGTTGTCGACGACTTTCTTCTGCTCGACGGAAAGTGTCGCGTATTCGGCGCTGTCGCGCAGGGCCTTGTACTTCTCGAAGAGCTTCAGGTTCTGGCCCAGTTCGGCGTAGAAGCGCGACACTTCGGGCAGCATCTCGTTGTAGGCCTCGCGCCAGGCCGGCACGTCGTTGACCGAATGCAGGTGGCCGACGACACCCCAGGCGCGGCCGAAAGGTTCGAGGCCGAGCGCCAGCGCGCCGGCAAAATCTTTCCAGGTGGCAGGCGTGTTTTCGTCCGTCAGGCGGGCGATCAGTTCGCGGCCGGCGGTCAGCAGCGATTCGATGGCCGGCTTGACGTGTTCGGGCTGAACGAGGTCGAAACGGGGGAGGTCGGAGAAATCGAGCAGGGGATTGGCGTTCATATTTTCGGACATGAAAAACGGGCGGAAGCGCCGCCCGTCGGGTTGGCTTGATGCCGCTATTCTACTAGGTCGCGATAGGCATGCCACGAGGCGTGACCAAGAATCGGCATGATGACGACAAGGCCGAAGAGCAGTGTGGCGAAGCCGAGTAGCGTGAGGACAACGATGGTCGCGGCCCACAGCAGCAGCGTGCCGGTATTGGCGGCGAAAGTGTGCAGGCTGGTCAGCATCGCTGTCACTACATCGAGCTTACGGTCGAGCATCAGCGGCACGGAAACGACGCTGAGTGCGAAGGTCAGCAGGGCCAGCAGGCCGCCCAGCGCAAACCATGTCAGCACCAAGCCCCACTGCGGGCCGCCGATAATCGTCCGTGAGATGAACTGGCCGATGTCGCTGACCATCCCGTGGCTGATCAGGGCAAAGAAAATTGCCGATACCCGTTCCCAGAATATGGCGATCAGCGCCAGTGCGACCCCGAACAGCGCAATCGATTCGCCATTGCTGCCGAACGCCCGCAGCGAGTCGATGAATGTCGGATGCGTGCCACGCGCATGCTGCCGGCTCAGTTCGTAGAGGCCGGTGGCGAGGAGCGGGGCAATGAGGAAGAAACCGGATACCGCGACCGAGAACAGGTGCGGGTGAGCGACGCTGGCCAGCAGGATCATGTCGCCGCCAAGGCCGAACAGCAGGCCGTAGGCGAGGCTGGGAATCGGGTTGGCCTTGAGGTCGTGCCAGCCGGCGGCAAGCCAATGCGCGATGCGACCCGCCGGTACGCGGCGGATCGGCGGCACGGTCGCCTGTCGTTCGAGACTTTCGAGATGCCCTTGGGACTTCATTGGCGCATCCTCCGTAGAAGATCACGCCTGTTTGACTGGCTTTTGCGCGCCGGGTTCGTGCTCTCGCTTACAGGGGCTTGCCGGTCAGCCGCTCGTAAGCCTCCATGTACTTGGCGCTGGTGCGGGCGATGACTTCCGCCGGCAGGCTGGGGCCAGGCGCTTTCTTGCCCCAGTCCAGCGTTTCCAGGTAGTCGCGCACGTACTGCTTGTCGTAGGACGGCGGGTTGCTGCCTTCGGCGTACTGGTCGGCCGGCCAGAAACGGGAGGAATCCGGCGTCAGGGCTTCGTCGATCAGGTGCAGCGTGCCGGCGTCGTCGATGCCGAATTCGAATTTGGTGTCGGCAATGATGATGCCGCGCGTCGCGGCGTAGACCGAGGCTTCCTGATAGAGGCGGATGGCGGCGTCGCGCGCTTCGGCGCAGAGCTGGGCGCCGGTCTTGCCGGTGCCCTTGAGGGCGTCGGCCAACGTGGTGTTGCAGTTGGCGGCGGCCTGTTCGTAGGACACGTTTTCGTCGTGGTCGCCGACTTCGGCCTTGGTTGCCGGGGTGAAAATCGGCTGCGGCAACTTGGCCGCCATCTTGAGGCCGGCCGGTAGCGCGATGCCGCAAATGGCACCGGTTTCCTGATAATCCTTCCAGCCCGAGCCGATCACGTAACCGCGTACCACGGCTTCGATCGGCAGCGGCTTCAGGCGTTTGACGACAACGGCGCGCCCGCGCACCTGATCGCGCTCGTTTTCGGTGACAACCGATTCCGGATCGATGCCGGTCAACTGATTGGGCACGATGTGGCCCAGCTTTTCGAACCAGAAATTGGCAACGGCCTGCAGCACCTCGCCCTTGCGCGGGATCGGGTCGGGCAGAATCACGTCGAAGGCGGACAGGCGGTCGGTGGTGACGATCAGCAGCTTGTCGGCGTCGACCGCGTAGATGTCGCGCACCTTGCCCTTGTTGATCAGGGGCAGGCTGGTGATGGTGGATTCAAAAAGCGGAGCGGTCACGGCGATGTTCCCGAAGGCAAAACGCGAATTATAAATTAATGCGCCGCTTCGCCCTCTTCGGCGGCGAGCTTCTTGCGCATGCGGCGGGTGCCCCAGGCGACGACCAGCGCGATGACCGGGATCGAGATGGCAGTGATGAGGTCGGTGTTCAAATGGTGCAGATCCTTGCTGCCCTTGGCCAGGTATTGCACCAGTTGCGATCCGTAGTAGGTGAGAACCACGACCGACAGGCCTTCCACGGTTTCCTGCAGACGAAGTTGCAGTTTGGCGCGGTTGTTCATCTGGGCGAGCAGTTCCTGGTTCTGGCGCTCCAGCTCGATGTCGACACGGGTGCGCAGCAACTGGCTGTTGCGGGCGACGCGGGCGGAGAGCTCTTCCTGGCGGCTGCTGATCGCTTCGCAGGTATGCATTGCCGGCATCAGGCGACGCTGCATGAACTCGTAGAAGGTCGGCAGGCCGGAAATACGCTTTTCGCGCAATTCCTCGATGCGTTGCATGACCAGCCCGTGATAGGCGCGCGAGGCGCCGAAGCGGAAAGTGGTACGCGCCACCGAATGTTCGACTTCGGCGGCCAGCGCCGACAGTTCGGCGAGAATTTCGCGCTCGTCCTGTGCCGTGCCTTGTTTGCCGATGCGATCCATCAGTGCTGCCAAGCGGGTTTCGTTCTCGAACAGCCAACGCCCGACTTCCTTGGCGACCGGCTGGCCGAGCAGGGCCATCATCCGGTAGGTTTCGATCTCGACCAGGCGCTGCACGGTGCGGCCGGCCTGGCGCTGGGTTAGCGTGTCGTTGAGGACGAGAAAGCGCGAAAAGCCGTTGTCGATCTTGAAATCGGAAAAAATCCACGCCGCATCGTCGGCGACGCGCGCCGCAACCATTGTCCGGCCGTTCGGCGTCAGCCCGACGAGTACCGATTCCGGGTCGATTTCGGCAGTCGACCGCAACTCGACATGGGTGGCGACGATCAGCTTGCCGGGAATGCCCTGGAGCCACTCCGGCATCACCGCGTCGAAAGCGGTGGCGTCGGGGTGCAGATCCTGCCCGGGGGTCAGCGACTGGAAGAAGGTATAGCTGGAAAACTCCGTATGCAGCTCCCAGCGCATGCGGAAGGCGCCGGTTTCGATCAGCATGTGCGAATCGCCGCAATCGACGGCGGTACATAGGTGCGACTTGCACAGTTTTGCCAGGTTGTCGCGCGCGGCGGGGGCTTTTTCGGTGCTGTGCTTGAACACCAGATGCGACACCAATACCGCACCGAGCAGCGGAATCGGTGGGCGGGCGTGGAACTCATGGTTCAGCCGCTGGCGCAGCGGATGTTCTAGCAAGTCGGTCAGTCGGGGATGCATCGGTGGCGGGCGGGCATGTTGCGATGCAGCAGATTGTAGCGTATAGCGCTCAGTCTGCAGCACTCCCCCGCGCGCCGGACATACGCAACAGGCCGCTTGCAGCAGCCTGTTGCGGTCAACCGTGAAAAATGGCCGATTTTCAAATCCCGGTGCAGATGCTGTCGATAGAACAACAGCGCAAAACAATTTTCACAATCATCTGCTACCTTGTTTTTGAGAGCCTCTTGTTCTCAACGTGGTCAACCCGGGAGTAGAAAAATGACTGATATTTTCGACAAGGCAAAAGAACTGTTGAACAACGCCGAGCAAACCATCGAAACCGCTGCCGAACAGGTCGTGGGAAAAGTTTCGGAACTGGCGGACAAGGCGTCTGTCGCCGCCGGAGAGGCGTGGGACAGCACCAGGCAAACTGCAGCAGAAGTCGCCGCCAAAGCGGAAGAGCTAGGCGGGCAAGCGGCGGACAAGGCTTCCGGTGTGGCGGATAAGGCCGGCGAGATGCTGAATCAGGGCATCGCCACCGTTAAGGATGCGTTCTCCGGCGACAAGGACAAGACGGACGTTTGATTTTTCAGCGCCACCGGAGACCGCAATGTTATCTGCGCGCAGATAATTGAGCGGTCTACTTGACCTGCGCCGATCCTCCGGCGAGAGCGTGTTCCAGCACCCGAGAACAAGCCGGCTTGAGTGAATTTCGACTCGTTGCCGACTATCCAGGCGAGGATACTGATCCCTCAACGGCTGCGACTGCCGCTGCGGAACAAGGGCAAAAGAGGATGGCCGGATTGCAGCCGAAGATCCAGCGGCCGGATGTAGTCGAACTGTGCCATTCCTCAAAACCCGAACCCAATGCAAAAACAGCCGCCCTCGGGCGGCTGTTGCGGTCGACCTTGAAAATGGGCCTTATTTGACGATCTGGTTCAGTTCGCCCTTGGCGTAGCGCTCGGCCATTTTTTCCAGCGGTACGACTTTGATCTGGCTGGCGCGGCCGGCGCAGCCGAAGGCTTCGAAGCGGGCGAGGCAGATTTTCATGGCGGCTTCGCGGGCCGGCTTGAGGTAGTCGCGCGGGTCGAACTTGCCCGGGTTTTCGACCATGTAGCGGCGGATGGCGCCGGTCATGGCGAGGCGGATGTCGGTGTCGATATTGACCTTGCGCACGCCGTGGGCGATGCCCTTGACGATTTCCTCGACCGGCACGCCGTAGGTTTCCTTCATGTCGCCGCCGAATTCGCGGATCTCGGCGAGCAGTTCCTGCGGCACGCTGGATGAGCCGTGCATCACCAGGTGGGTGTTCGGGATGCGGGCGTGGATTTCCTTGATGCGGTCGATGGCGAGGATGTCGCCGGTCGGCTTCTTGGTGAACTTGTAGGCGCCGTGGCTGGTGCCGATGGCGATGGCCAGCGCGTCGCAGTTGGTCTGCTTGACGAAGTCGGCAGCCTGATCGGGATCGGTCAGAAGTTGCTCGCGGGTCATGTGACCTTCGGCGCCATGGCCGTCTTCCTTGTCGCCCTTCATGGTTTCGAGCGAGCCGAGGACGCCGAGCTCGGCTTCGACGGAAACGCCGATGGCGTGCGAGAACTTGACGACTTCACGCGAGACGGCGACGTTGTATTCGTAGGATGAGGTGGTCTTGCCGTCCGCTTCGAGCGAGCCGTCCATCATCACCGAGGTGAAGCCGGAGCGGATGGCGCTCATGCAGACGGCCGGGCTCTGACCGTGATCCTGATGCATGACGATGGGCAGGTGCGGGTAGGCCTCGAGGGCGGCGAGGATCTGGTGGCGCAGGAAGGGCTCGCCGGCATATTTGCGGGCGCCGGCCGAGGCCTGCATGATGACCGGGGCGTCGATCTTGCTCGCGGCTTCGCAGATGGCCCAGACTTGCTCCATGTTGTTGACGTTGAAGGCGGGCAGACCGTAGCCGTTTTCGGCGGCGTGGTCGAGCAGTTGGCGCATGGATACGAGCGGCATGGGAACTCCTGTTCGAAACGGTAAAAGTTAACGTATTTATTCTACTCGGCTAGCCGATTTGATGCTCGCCAACGCGGACGATCTTGAGGGTGTTGGTGCCACCGGCACAGCCGATGGGTTCGCCGATGGTGAGCACGATGAGGTCGCCGTTCTGCACTACGCCGCGTTCGATCAGCACTTGCTCGGCTTCGGCCAGCAGCAGGTCGCGGTCGGTGTGTTGCTGCTTCATCAGCAGTGGGTAAACCTCGCGATAGAGCACCATGCGCGCCAGCGACTCGGCATCCGGCGTCAGCGCGTAGATCGGCACGCCGCAGTTGAGGCGGCTCATCCACAGGGCGGTCGAGCCGGACTGGGTCAGGGCGGCGATGGCTTTCACCTTGAGGTGGTGCGCCGTCCAGATTGCGGCCATGGCAATCGACTGGTCGATGCGGGTGAATACGCGGTCGAGGAACTCGCGGTCGAGGGTGACTTCGGCCGAGCGCTCGGCTTCGACGCAAATGCGCGCCATCGACTCGACGGTTTCGACCGGGTATTTGCCGCTCGCGGTTTCGGCCGAGAGCATCACCGCATCGGTGCCGTCGAGCACGGCGTTGGCGACGTCCGAGACTTCGGCACGGGTCGGCACCGGCGAGCTGATCATCGACTCCATCATCTGCGTGGCGGTGATGGTCAGCTTGTTCTTGTCGCGCGCCAGGCGGATCATTTTTTTCTGCAGGGCGGGGACGGTGGCATCGCCGACTTCGACCGCCAGATCGCCACGCGCGACCATGATGCCGTCGGAAGCATCGAGAATTTCCGCGAGATTGGTGATCGCTTCGACGCGCTCGATCTTGGCGATCAGCACTGCGCTGCTACCGGCGGCGCGCAGCAACTGGCGCGCCATGTACATGTCGGCGGCGCTTTTCGGGAAGGAAACGGCGACGAAATCGACGCCGATGGCCGCCGCCGTCTTGATGTCGTCCATGTCCTTGGCGGTCAGTGCCGGCGCGGTGAGGCCACCGCCCTGGCGATTGATGCCCTTGTTGTTGGACAGCACGCCACCGACGAGTACTTTGGTATGAATTTCCTGGCCGCGCACCATGCCGACTTCGAGCTTCAAGCGGCCGTCGTCGAGCAGCAGAATGTCGCCGTTTTTGACATCCTTCGGCAGATCCTTGTAGTCGAGGCCGACGCGCTCCTGGTTACCAAGCGGGCAAACCGCATCGAGGATGAATTTTTCGCCCTCGACCAGTGTGATCTTGCCATCGGCGAACTTGCCGACGCGGATCTTCGGCCCTTGCAGGTCGCCGAGAATGCCGACGGTGCGCCCGAGGCGGGCGGCGATTTCACGGATGCTGGTGGCGCGCGCCAGGTGATCCTCGGTCGTGCCGTGCGAGAAATTCATCCGCACGACATCGATGCCGGCTCTCACCATGCGTTCGAGAACTTCCGTCGACGATGAGGCCGGGCCCAGCGTGGCGACGATTTTTGTATGGCGCGACATGTCTTGTCTTCCCCTCGTTATTGTTTGATTTTTGCCTGTTTTGGGCGGTCGACCGCAACAGGCTGCGGTCGACCGGTCTTGCCGTCTTACTTTGCCGCGCGTTCCTCGAGCACGGCAATCGCCGGCAGGGTCTTGCCTTCGAGGAATTCCAGGAAGGCGCCGCCGCCGGTCGAGATGTAGCCGACATCGTCGTGGATGTGGAACTTGGCGATTGCGGCCAGCGTGTCGCCGCCGCCGGCAATCGAGAAGGCTTCGGAATGGGCAATGGCCGAGGCCAGCATCTTGGTGCCGCCGGCAAACTGCGGCAGTTCGAAGACGCCGACCGGGCCGTTCCAGACGATGGTGCCGGCGTTGGCGATGATTTGCGACAGCGTGGCAGCGGTCTTCGGGCCAATGTCGAGAATGCGGTCGTGGGCGGCAACGTCGTCGACCGAAATCTTGTTGGCGCGGGCCAGCGCGGAGACTTCGTCGGCGACGACGACGTCGGTCGGCAGCGGCACTTCGGCGCCGCGTTCCTTCATGATGTCCATGATGGTGTGGGCTTCCTTGACCAGATCCGGCTCGGCCAGCGAGTGGCCGATACGCTTGCCGTCGGCGAGCAGGAAGGTGTTGGCGATGCCGCCACCGACGATCAACTGGTCGACCTTGCTGGCCAGCGACTTGAGGATGGTCAGCTTGGACGAGACCTTGGAACCGCCGACGATGGCGACCAGCGGGCGCTTCGGATTGCCGAGCGCCTTGGACAGCGCGTCGATCTCTGCGCCCATCAGCATGCCGGCGCAGGCGACCGGCGCGTACTTGGCGATGCCGTGGGTGGTCGCTTCGGCGCGGTGGGCGGTGCCGAAGGCGTCATTGACGTAGACGTCGCACAGCTTGGCCATCTTCTGCGCCAGTTCATCGTTGTTCTTCTTTTCGCCCTTGTTGACGCGGCAGTTTTCGAGCAGCACGACTTCGCCCGGCTTCACTTCAAAGCCGCCATCGACCCAGTTCTGGATCAGGCGTACCGGCACATGCAGCATCTGGCCAAGGCGCACGGCGACCGGGGTCAGGCTGTCGTCGTGTGTCAGCACACCTTCGGTCGGACGGCCGAGGTGGGAAGTGACCATGACCGCCGCGCCCTTTTCCAGGCAATACTTGATCGACGGCAGCGAAGCGCGGATGCGGGTGTCTTCGGTGATGTTGCCGGCCTCGTCCTGCGGCACGTTAAGGTCGGCGCGGATGAAGACGCGCTTGCCGGAAACATCGAGGTCGGTGAGTTTGATGACGTTCATGGTTCTCTCCTGAGCGTTTGGTTAAGCGTTTTTCGTTGCCCACTGGCGTGACCAATGGTCGGCCACTTCCAGCATGCGGTTGGCGAAGCCCCATTCGTTGTCAAACCAGACGAAGAGGTTGACCAGATGGGTGCCGGCGGTGCGCGTCTGACTGCCGTCGACGATGGCCGAATGCGGGTCGTGATTGAAATCGATCGAGGCGTGGGCGGCCTCGGAATAGGCGATCAGTTTTTTCAACGGGCCGTGCGCGGCATCGGCGAGCAGGGCGTTGATGCTGTGCGCGGAGACCGGGCGCTGGGTGGCGATGGTCAGGTCAATGGCCGAGACGTTCAGCGTCGGCACGCGAATCGCCTTGGCCTGCACGCGGCCGGTCAGTTGCGGCAGCAGGCGCTCGACGCCGCGCGCCAGCCCGGTGGAGACCGGGATGATCGACTGCATGGCCGAGCGCGTGCGGCGCAGGTCGTCGTGGTGATAACCGTCGATCAGCGGCTGGTCGTTCATCGCCGAATGCAGGGTCGTCAACAGCACCTGCTCGACACCCAGTTCGCGGTCGAGCAGATCAAGCACCGGCACGATGGCATTGGTCGTGCAGGAGGCAGCGGAAACGAGCCGCTCGTCGCCGGTTAACGTCTTTTGATTGATGCCGGCGACGATGGTCGCGTCGACATCCTCGCCGCTGGCGCCGGGGTGCGAGAGCAGCAGGCGCGGGCAGCCGGCATTCAGGAATTTGACCAATTCTTGCCGTCGACCGTAACAGCCCGAGGATTCGATCAGCAGATCAAGGTCGAGCGCACGCCAATCGACCGCTTCCGGAGTGCGGGCGTGGCTGATGGCGATGCGCCGGCCATCGACGACCAGTGCGTCATCGACGATCTCGACTTCGCCACGCAGACGGCCATGCGTCGAGTCGTAGCGCGTCAGGTAGGCCATGCTTTCGAGGTTCGCCGGCTCGTTGATGGCGACCACCTGCAAGTGGCCAGCGCTCGGCGATTCGAGCAGCGCGCGCAGGAAACAGCGGCCGATGCGGCCGTAACCGTTGATCGCGAGACGCAAGGGAGCGGAAGGTGACAAGTGATGCGGGCCTGAGCGGGTAAAAACAAAAGGGGCCTTGCGGCCCCTTCAAAACTGCCTGCTTACTTGACGTTCATCCAGGCGCGGGCGGCGTCCAGCATGCGGCAGGAGTAACCCCACTCGTTGTCGTACCAGGCCAGAACCTTGACCAGAACCGAGCCGTCTTCGCCCTTGATGACGCGGGTTTGGGTAGCGTCGAAGGTCGAGGAAACGGTGGTGTGGTTGAAGTCGGACGACACCAGCGGCTCGTTGTTGACGTCGAGGATGCCCTTCAGCGGGCCGTTGGCGGCGGCAGTCATCAAGGCGTTGATTTCTTCCTTGGTGGTGGCGCGCTCGGCGGTGAAGGTCAGGTCGACCAGCGAGACGTTGATGGTCGGCACGCGCAGCGCAAAACCATCGACCTTGCCGACCAGTTGCGGCAGCACCAAGCCGACGGCCTTGGCGGCGCCGGTCTTGGTCGGGATGATGTTGGCGGCGGCGGCGCGGGCGCGGCGCAGGTCCTTGTGGCGCACGTCCACGGTGACCTGGTCGTTGGTGTAGGCGTGGATGGTGGTCATCAGGCCCTGCTTGATGCCGACGGCGTCGGACAGGATCTTGGCGACCGGCGCCAGGCAGTTGGTGGTGCAGGAGGCGTTGGAAACGACCGTCATGCCGGCCTTCAGGTCGCCTTCGTTGACGCCCATGACGATGGTGGTGTCGACATCGTCGCCGCCCGGGGCGGAGATCAGTACGCGCTTGGCACCTTGCTCGAGCAGCGCGGCAGCCTTGGCCTTGGTGGTGTAGGCGCCGGTGCATTCAAGCAGGATATCGACGCCGTGGCTGGCCCAGTTGACGCCCTTCGGGTCTTTGGTCGAGTAGAAAGCGATGCGCTTGCCGTCAATGATGATGCAGTTCTCGCCGTCGGTTTCGACGGAGGTGCGGAAACGGCCGTGCGTGGTGTCGTACTTCAGCAGGTGGGCGTTGGTCGCCAGGTCGCCGGAGGCGTTGATGGCAACGACGTCGAATTCGTTTTGCAGGCCCTGCTCGTAAATCGCGCGCAGCGTGCAGCGACCGATACGACCGAAACCGTTGATAGCAACCTTGATAGCCATGTTTCTCTCCTTTTTAGTTAATCAGGACAACAGCGCCTTGGCCGTCTTGACGACGTTGGCGACGGTGAAACCGAACATTTCGAACAACTGGCCGGCCGGGGCGGATTCGCCGAAGCGGTCGATGCCGATCACGGCGCCGTGCAGGCCGACGTATTTGCGCCAGAAATCCGGGTGAGCGGCTTCGATGGCGATGCGTTTCTTGCAGCCGCCAAGCACGGCAGCCTTGTATTCGGCGCTCTGGCGGTCGAAGACGTTGGTGCAGGGCATCGAGACGACGCGGGTGGCGATGCCTTCGGCGGCCAGCGCGGCTTGCGCGTCGAGTGCCAGCTTGATTTCGGAGCCGGTGGCGATCAGCGTCAGTTGCGCTTCGCCAGTGGCTTCGGACAGCACGTAGCCGCCCTTGGCGATGTCGTCGTTGCTGACATTGGCGGTGACGGTCGGCAGGTTCTGGCGCGACAGGGCGAGCAAACTTGGCCCGTTTTTGCGGTCGACCGCAGCCGTCCAGGCAATCGCTGTTTCGGTCGCGTCAGCCGGGCGCCAGACATCCAGATTCGGGATGATGCGCATCGACGGGATGTGCTCGACCGGCTGGTGCGTCGGGCCGTCTTCGCCGAGGCCGATGGAGTCATGGGTATAGACCATGATCTGGCGCTGCTTCATCAGCGCCGCCATGCGGATTGCGTTGCGGGCGTAGTCCGAGAAGACCAGGAAGGTCGCGGTGTAAGGCACCAGGCCACCGTGCAGCGCGATACCGTTGGCGATGGCGGTCATGCCGAATTCGCGCACGCCGTAGTAGCAGTAGTTGCCTCCTTCGGTACGGGTGACGCCCTTGCTGCCCTTGACGAAGGTCAGGTTGGAACCAGCGAGGTCGGCCGAGCCGCCGAAGATTTCCGGCACTGCCGGGACCAGCGCGGCGATGGCGTTTTGCGAGGCCTTGCGGCTGGCGATGTTCTCGGCCTTTTCGCGGCAGCTGGCGATATAGGCGGCTTTGGTGGCTCCCCAGTTGGCCGGCAGTTCGTTCCTGATCACCCGGCGCTCGAATTCGGCGGCTTCGGCCGGGAAAGCGGCGCGGTAGGCGGCGAGGCGGTTGTTCCAGTTTTCCTCGAAAGTCCGGCCGCGCGGCTTGCCGTTCCAGGCGCCATAAACTTCGTCGGGAATTTCGAACGGCGGGTGGTTCCAGCCGATGTAGGCGCGGGCGGCGGCGATTTCGTCCTTGCCGAGCGGCGCGCCATGACAGTCGTGCGAGCCCTGCTTGTTGGGCGCGCCCATGCCGATGGTCGTCTTGCAGCAGATCAGGCTCGGCTTGTCGGTGACCGCCTTGGCGGCGAGCAGCGCGGTTTCGATTTCATCGGCATTATGGCCGTCGACCGCAGCAATCACATGCCAGCCGTAGGCCTCGAAGCGCTTCGGGGTGTCGTCGGTAAACCAGCCCTCGACATGGCCGTCGATGGAAATCCCGTTGTCGTCCCAGAAGGCGATCAGCTTGCCCAGGCCCAGCGTGCCGGCCAGCGAACAGGCTTCGTGTGAGATGCCTTCCATCAGGCAACCGTCGCCGAGGAAAACGTAGGTGTGGTGATTGACGATCTCGTGGCCAGGCTTGTTGAACTCGGCAGCCAGCACCTTTTCGGCCAGCGCGAAGCCGACGGCATTGGTGATGCCTTGGCCGAGCGGGCCGGTGGTGGTTTCGACGCCGGGGGTGTAGCCGTATTCCGGGTGGCCGGGTGTCTTGGCGTGCAACTGGCGGAAGTTCTTCAGGTCGTCAATCGACAGATCATAGCCAGTCAGGTGAAGCAGTGCGTAGATCAGCATCGAGCCGTGGCCGTTGGACAGCACGAAACGGTCGCGGTCGGGCCAATGCGGGTTGGCCGGGTTGTGGCGCATATGGCGGCGCCAGACGACTTCGGCGATTTCCGCCATGCCCATCGGGGCGCCCGGGTGACCGGAGTTGGCCTGCTGGACGGCGTCCATGGCCAGGGCGCGGATGGCGCCGGTGAGGGGGGTGAAAACGGGTGCCTGTGGCGAGAGATTTTGGCTCATGTTCGTGATCCGTTACGCCGCGTCCCGGCTTGCGGGTGGCGCCCGGAAAAAAATGAAATTATCGTTCAAAACAAGGGTGCTTGGATAGCCCAACGCTCAAAATTGACGCGATGGCGTGCCAGTCCGATACCGGATTACCCCTGTTCAAGCGTCGAATTCGGGCGTACGGTGAACCGATGTCGCCGATTGCCGGAACGGGAGCTCGAAGCATGTCCGACGCAACAAAAAAACCTGCCGCTGCGCCTGGCTTGGCGACGACGCTTGCCAGCATCGTCAATGGCTGCTTTGGCGATTACCTCAGCCAACGCGACAACGGGCTGGCCATCGACATGGCCTTCTACGTGCATAATTGCGCCCTGTCCTTGACGCCGGATGCCTTGTGCGAGGCGGTTCCGGAGCCGACCGGCAAACTCTGCGTGCTGGTTCATGGCCTTTGCTGCCATGAAGGCGCCTGGGATTATCCGGGCAAACCGGCCCGCTCCTATGGCAGCGCGTTGCATGACGATCTCGGTTATACGCCATTCTTCCTGCGTTACAACACGGGCTTGCCGATTCCTTATAACGGCGCTGCGCTCGATGCGCTGCTCGAAAAGCTGCTGGCCGTCTATCCGCTGCCGGTCGAGGAAGTGATCCTGATCGGTCACAGCATGGGTGGGCTGGTGCTGCGCGGCGCCTGTCATTTCGGTGCCGAACGCGGTGCTGCCTGGGTAAGCAAGGTCAGTCGCGTTTTCTATATCGGCACCCCGCATGAAGGTGCGGCACTTGAGCAACTAGGGCATCTGGTGAATTCGGTGCTGCATGCCGTACCCAATCCGATCACCCATTTGCTCGGCGATGTCGCCAGCCAGCGCAGCCAGGGGATCAAGGATCTGCGCCACGGCACCGTACTCGACGGGGCTGCCGGCATTGCCGCCGTGCCCTGGCTGGCCGGTGCGCAGCATTACATGATAGCCGGCACTGTGACCGACGATCCCGGGCATCTGGCCGCCCGGCTTTTCGGCGACGGACTGGTGCAACCGCCGCAAGCCGGGGAGAACGTCAGGCTGTTTCCCGGTATTGCCCATATGGAACTGGCGCACAGCGAAGACGTTTACGACCAGATCAGAACCTGGTGCGCGAGCGCCTGAAAGGAACCTGCATGCAACCGGAAACCCTGCGCCATCTGCGCGGCGCCAAGGATTTGCTGGAAGAAGCGATTGAGGCGGCAGCCGTAAGCATCGGCGACGCGCAAATGCAAATGACGCGCCAGCCCTATCGGCTGCTGGCACAGATCCAGCCAATCGCCGCCCCGGTGCGGGCCATCGAAGAGGCGCATTTGCGCATTACCGACGGCGTTTATTACTCGATTCGTCTTGGCAATCGACTGTTTGGCATGGTTGCCGGCTATGCACTTGACCGTATCGAAGGCGTTGCGCGGCGGCAGTGACGCCGCTCCGGAGGCGCGCTGAGGCTACGCGTGGTAGCCGACGACCCGCTCGACTTCGTTTTTCGAGCCGAGGATGACCGGCACCCGCTGGTGCAGCTTTTCCGGTTCAATGTCGAGAATGCGCCGGTAACCCGTGCTCGCCGCGCCGCCTGCCTGTTCGATGACCATGGCCATCGGGTTGGCTTCGTACATCAGGCGCAGCTTGCCGCCCTTGTCGCGCGTCTTGGCGTCCATCGGATACATGAAAATGCCGCCCCGGGTGACGATACGGTGCACATCGGCGACCATCGAGCCGACCCAGCGCATGTTGTAGTCCTTGGTCAGCGGCCCCCCCTTGCCTTGCTGCATTTCGCCGACGTAGCGCTGTACCGGCGCCTCCCAATGCCGCTGGTTGGCCATGTTGATCGCGAATTCGGCGGTGTCGGCGGGAATCTGTACGCGTTCCTGGGTCAGTACGAAGCTGCCTTGCTCGCGGTCGAGCGTAAACACGGCAACGCCGTCGCCGACCGTCAGCACCAGCACGGTCGTCGGGCCATAGACCGCATAGCCGGCGGCGACCTGGGCGGTGCCGGGTTGCAGGAAGGCGGCTTCGGAGGCTTCGGGCGTCGACAGGTCGGCGCCTTCCGGGCATTTCAGCACCGAAAAAATGGTGCCGATGGAGACATTGACGTCGATGTTGGACGAGCCATCAAGCGGATCGAACAGCAGCAGGTATTCGCCTTGCGGATAGCGGTGCGGAATGGTGTGTGGCAGATCCATTTCCTCGGAAGCCATCGCGGCCAGGTGGCCGCCCCATTCGTTGGCGTCGAGCAGGATTTCGTTGGACAGTACGTCAAGCTTCTTCTGCGCTTCGCCCTGCACGTTGTCGCTGCCGGCTTCGCCGAGGACGCCGCCGAGGCCGCCCTTGCCGATGGCGATGGAGATGGCATGGCAGGCTCGCGAAACGACCTCGATCAGAAATTTGAGGTCGCCGGTGATGACGCCCTTATTGCGCTGTTCCTCAATGAGGTAGCGAGCCAGCGTGCGCTGTGCCATGTTTTCTCCCTGCGGCAATGACAAAAGCCCAGGATTTTACTCTGCCGCCGGGCCGGCGTGCAGTCGCAGCGAGGTCAGGCGCTACGCCATTTGATTGAGCAGCCGATGGAGGCCGTCTGTTCGCGCGGCCCCTGCCCGGTTTCGGCGATCTGGCGCAGGGCGGCAAACAGCTCGCGCGGCGCGTCCGCTGGTGCCGGGTTGCGCCCCGAGGCATTGAGGCGCCCGCGATACTGGAGTTCGAGCCGAGCGTTGTAGCCGAAGAAATCCGGCGTGCATACGGCCCCGTAAGCGCGCGCCACGGTCTGGGTTTCGTCAAGGAGGTAGGGGAAGGGGAAATCGTGTGCGCGGGCCAGTTGCGTCATGTGCTCGAACGAGTCATCCGGGTAGGCAAGGACATCGTTGCTCATGATCGCCACGCTGCCGACTCCCAATACCGCCAGCTCGCGGCAATCGCGGACGATGCGGTCGATGACCGCCTGCACGTAAGGACAGTGATTGCAGATGAACATCACCAGCAGGCCGTTCGGCCCTCGGCAGTCGGCCAGCGTATGACGCTTGCCATCGGTGCCGGGCAGATCGAAATCGATGGCGGGCAGTCCGAAATCGCAAACGGGCGGATTCAATGCGACCATGTTTTTCCCCTGGACTTTTATTTGCCTGATAATAGCACCGATGAATTTACCGCGTTTTTACTGCCGGGAAGCGCTCGCACCGGGCGCCCATATCGATCTGCCGGAACCGGTGGCGCGCCATGCCGTGCGCGTGCTGCGTCTGCCGCCGGGGGCGGCGCTGGTGTTGTTCGACGGACGCGGTGGCGAATATGAAGCGCGCATCGAGCGTATCGAGAAGGAGCGCGTGGTGGCTGCGCTCGGGGCATGGCGCGAGGCGGAGCGCGAATCGCCGCTGACGGTAACCCTGATCCAGGCGGTGCAGGCCGGCGAAAAAATGGATTTCACGATCCAGAAGGCGGTGGAGCTGGGGGTGTCGGCGATTGTGCCGGTCGACAGTCGGCGCAGCGTCACGCGTCTTTCCGGTGAGCGGGCCGGGCGGCGTGTCGCGCATTGGCAAGGTGTGGCGGCTGCTGCCTGCGAGCAATGCGGGCGCAATCAGGTGCCGCCCGTGGCACCGCTGGAAAAGCTGGATAGCTGGCTGGCGCGGCCGGCCAATGGGGCGCTGCGGCTGATGCTGGCACCGGATGCGGAGTATGCGCTGGCCGATCTGCCGCCGACGAACAATATACAAATGCTGATCGGTGCCGAAGGGGGGCTCGATCCGCAGGAGGTGCAGGCGGCGCTGCAGGTCGGCTTTCAGGCGGTGCGACTCGGGCCGCGCGTGCTGCGCACCGAGACGGCGGCCTTGGCAGCCTTGGCGGCGATGCAGGCTTTGTGGGGGGATTTCAAGGGGGGAGATCATGTTTGAATCGGCGGAACTCGGTCACGCGATCGACAAGGATACGTTCAAGAAGGAAGTGCCCAAGCTGCGCGCTGCGCTGCTCGACATCCAGTACGACATGCTGGAGAAAAAGGACTTTCCGGTCATCATCCTGGTTAGCGGGGTCGACGGCAGTGGCAAGGGCGAAACCATCAACCTGCTCTACTCATGGATGGATCCGCGACATATTTCGACGCTGGCCTTTTCCGAGCCGAGCGACGAAGAGACGGCGCGCCCCTTCATGTGGCGTTACTGGCGCGCCTTGCCGCCCAAAGGCAAGGTCGGTATTTTCGCCGGCTCCTGGTATTCGCAGCCGATTGCCGACCGCATTGCTGGCAAGATGCGGCGCACCGCGCTGGACGAGCAGTTGGAGAACATCAACCACTTCGAGGCGATGCTGCTCAATGAGGGCGCGCTGGTGCTGAAGTTCTGGTTCCATCTTTCCAAGGATGGACAGAAGCAGCGCCTCAAGGCACTGGAAAAGGACCCGCGTACCGCCTGGCGGGTGACCAAGGAAAGCTACGACCGCCTGAAAACCTACGACAAGTTACAGGAAGTCGCCGGCCACGTGCTGCGCGTGACCAATACCGCCAAGGCACCGTGGATCATCGTCGAGGGCACCGACGATGCCTACCGCTCGCTAACCGTCGGGCACATGGTGCATGACGCGATCAAGCGCCGTTTGCAGCAAGGGCGTCTGCAGGTGCCGGTGGCGCCGCCGGTGATCCAGAGCATCGACCAGAAGACGGTGCTCAGCGAGCTCGACCTGACGCGCAAACTGGCCAAGAAGGATTACGAGCGCGATCTCGCCAAGTATCAGGCGCGCCTTTCCGAGCTGGCACGCGACCCGCGTTTTGTCGGCAAGCGCTCGCTGGTGCTGGTTTTTGAAGGCTCCGACGCGGCTGGCAAGGGCGGCAGCATCCGCCGCGTGGCGGCATCGCTCGATGCGCGCCAGTACCAGATCATCCCGATTGCCGCGCCGACCGAGGAAGAGCGGGCTCAGCCCTACCTGTGGCGCTTCTGGCGGCATATCCCGCGCACTGGCCGGGTCGCGGTGTTCGACCGTTCCTGGTATGGCCGCGTGCTGGTCGAGCGGGTCGAGGGTTTCTGTTCGGAAGCCGACTGGTTGCGCGCCTACGCCGAAATCAACGATTTCGAGCACCAGCTGGCCGCTGCCGGTGTCGTTGTCGTCAAGTTCTGGTTGCAGATCAGCGCCGACGAGCAGTTGCGCCGCTTCAAGGAGCGTGAGGCGACCGACTTCAAGCGTTTCAAGATTACCGACGAAGACTGGCGCAACCGCGAGCGCTGGGACGACTACGTTTCTGCCGCCTGCGACATGGTCGACCGCTGTTCGACCGGTTCGGCGCCGTGGACGCTGGTCGAAGCCAACGACAAGAGTTACGCCCGCGCCAAGGTGCTGAAAACCATTTGCGAGCGCCTGGAGAAGGCGCTGCTGGACAACGACGGAAAATACATTCACCAATGAGCGAGACTCCATACGACGAACATTTCGTCTCCTGGTTCCGGGCGGTCACGCCCTACATCAATGCCTTTCGCGGCAAGACTTTCGTCATTGCCTTCGGTGGCAAGGCGGTGGCCAGCGAGTTTGCCAAGACGCTGGCTTACGACGTCAATCTGCTGGTCAGCCTGGGCATTCGCCTGGTGCTGGTGCATGGGGCGCGGCCGCAGATCGAGGAGGAACTGCGCGAAAAGAGCCTGGAATCGGTCTATCACCGGGGCTACCGCGTGACCGATGCCGAGACGCTGGACTGCGTCCTCGATGCTGTCGGCAGCGTGTACCTGGAAATCGAGGCCATGCTGTCGCAGGGCTTGCCCAATACGCCGATGGCCAACAGCCGCATCCGCGTGATCGGCGGCAATTTCATCACCGGCCAGCCGATCGGTGTGCTGGACGGGATCGACATGCATTACGCCGGCAAGGTGCGCAAGGTGGATGCCGAGGGAATCAATGCCCAGCTTGGACTCGGCAATATCGTCCTGCTCAACTGCGAGGGGCCGTCGCCTACCGGCGAAATTTTCAACCTGCAAATGGAGGAGGCGGCCGAAGCCGTGGCAGTGGCGATCAAGGCGGACAAGCTGGTCTATCTGACCGATAGCCAGGGCGTCACCAATCCGGGTGGCGAGCTGCTCGATGCGATGACCGCCGACGAAGTTGCCGAGACGATGAAATCGGGCGAATGGCTATCGCCCGATATCCGGCGTTACCTGCCTTGCGCCGAGCGTGCGAGTCGTTTCGGCGTGGGCCGGGTGCACCTGATCGGTTTCGAGCAGGACGGCGCGCTGTTGCGCGAGTTGTTCACTCACGATGGCGTCGGCACGGTGGTCACCCGCGAATCGCTGGAAAACATTCGCGAAGCCAAGCCGGACGACATTGGCGCACTGATCGCGCTGATCGAGCCGATGGAGGAAGAGGGCATCCTGGTGCATCGGCCACGCGAACTGCTGGAGCGCGAAATCGAGCATTTCTCCATCATGGAGCACGACGGCATCATCGTCGGTTGCGCGGCGCTTTACCCCCATTCCGACGAGGAGGCCGAACTGGCCTGCCTGGCGGTCAGCCATGAGCATCGCGAGTGGGGCTACGGCGAGCAACTGATGAAGCGCATCGAGCGGCGGGCCAAGAAGGCCGGCATCAAGCGCCTGTTTGTGCTGACCACGCGCACCGAACACTGGTTCGTCGAGCGCGGCTTCAAGCTGGGCACGGTGGACGACCTGCCGGCGCGGAAACGCGATATGTACAATTATCAGCGGCGATCCAAGGTGCTGTTCAAGACCTTATAATTCGCCCATCAACCTTACGGAGTTTCTCATGGCACGTACCGTCAATTGCATCAAGCTCGGCCGCGAGGCCGAAGGTCTGGCTTTCCCGCCGTATCCTGGCGCCCTCGGACAGCGTATTTTCGAGAACGTATCGAATGAAGCATGGCAGCAGTGGATCAAGATGCAGACCATGATCATCAACGAGAACCGGCTCAATCTGGTCGATGCCAAGCATCGCAAATACCTGACCGAGCAGGTCGAAAAGCATTTCTTCGGCGAAGGTGCCGATCAGATTCAGGGTTACGTTCCGCCCAAGCCCTGAAGGTCGGGCAGAAACGATGAAAACCCCGCCACAGCGGGGTTTTTGCTTTTCAGGGCTTTCCCGGTCGCACTTTCTTTTTTCGGAAGTGGAGGCGCATCAGGGAGCGGCCCTCGATCTTGCTGCCGCTGATTTCGACGAAGCCGAGTTCGCGGAAGCGTTTGGTGCGCGAGGTCGATACCAGCACCCGTCCCGAGCCAAAGCGTTTGACCAGCCATTCGACGCGCGCGGCGAGGAGTGCGCGGGCGATGCCCTGGCCGCGCATGTCGGGGGCGACGGCGGAAAGATAGAGCAGGTGCGTTTTCGTCGCCCAGTCGGCGGCTTTGACGCCGCCGACACCTACGATCCGCCCGTCCTTGATGGCGATGAAAAACTGACGGTAGAACGGCGGGTCTTCGACCAGCATTTCCCGCGTGATGCGCTCGCGACTGTAGCGCTCGGGGTCGGCAAAGGCGTTCTCGACCAGATCGATGGCGGATTCGAGTTGCAGTAGATCGTGTACGTCGAGCGTGCGTATCAGCAACTTGCTCACGGTAGGCAGTATTTAAGGGCGGGTGGGAGCATCCGCTCGGCCAACTGGCTTGCAGTCTGCCGGTTCAGCTCGGATTGCCGGCGTCCGAAAGCATCGCGTTCGTCGGGTCTGGCGCGGGCGGCCTCGATGCTGCGCACGCAACGCCAGCGTTCGCCGGTGCGTGTCGCGAAGCGGCGCATTTGTTCCTTGGGATGATGCTTTCTGCAGCAGTAACAGTACAACATGTCGGACATTGCATTCTCCCGCTCGTGATGGATTGTCACGAAAGCGAGCATGCGATTGACGGATTACAGGATGATGACGCCAGCGCATCGCCGGCAAGGCCTGTTGCGGTCGACGGCAAAAAAAGGCCAAAAACCGAATTGCTCAGCCGGGGTCAGTAGTAGATTTTCGCCAGGTCGAGCGTCGAATGGCGGCCGATGGCGCTGCGCCGGGTGGCTAGCCAGGCCTTGGCATGCTCGCGGCCGTCCTGGTGCAGGCGCTGGAAGAAAGACAGGCTGGCGGCGAGCTTGCTCTCGGGCGACAACTCGCTCATTAGCGCGTCGGCGCTGATCGCATGGAAACGCACCTGGCGCACCCGCTGTTCGAGCTGGCCGATCGGTATCCAGGCCTGTAGCCAGGCCGGCAGGCGCGATTCGCCGACGCGTTGGCGCAGATGGGCGAACATCCGCATCTCGCGCAGGAAAGTCGCGCTGAAGCCCAGTTCGCGCAGGCGCATGCGGATATCCTGGGCCGAGTCGGGCGTCGCGCCGAAATGCAGCGGCGTCAGTAGCACAAGCAGGATGTCGGCCGCCGTGCAGTCGTAAAACAGCGGAAAAACCGCCGGATTGGCGCTGTAACCGCCATCCCAGTACGGTTCGCCATCGATCATCACGGTGCGATGGATGTTGGGCAGGCAGGCCGAGGCGAGCAGGGCGTCGACCGACATTTCATGGTTGTGGAAGATGCGCAGCTTGCCCGAGTTGGCATTGGTCGCGGCGATGAACAGCTTGACCGGGCTGTGCTTGCGCAGGCGCTCGAAGTCGATCTGCGCGCCGATGATGTCGCGCAGCGGGTTGAGGTCGAACGGGTTGAGCTGCTCAGGCGAGAGGTATTCCGTCCATTGCAGCATCAGTTTGAGCGCGGCCGGGATGGCCGGCGGCTCGCCGTTGGCATTGCTGCTGTTGGGGAAGGGCGAGCTTTCGGCAACGGCCGTCCAGAACTTGGTCAGCGCTTCGCGCGCGCCGTCGCGGCCACCGGTCATCAGTCCCTGCGCCAGACAGATGGCGTTCATCGCCCCGGCGCTGGTGCCGCTGACACCTTCGAAATCCAGAACGCCGTCTTCGAGCAGCGCATCGAGCACGCCCCAGGTGAAGGCGCCGTGTGCGCCGCCGCCTTGCAGGGCGAGATTGACTGTGGAATGGCGAGGCGGGGAGAGGGTCATGGAAATCGGACTTTTTTGGTGGTCGACCGCAACAGGCTAACAGCATTCGGCCGGGTGGCCGAAAAAAAGCCCGGCTTGGCCGGGCTAAAGGAGAGAGACTTGCATTCCCTCGTGCGGGATGTTTATCGACTTGTTGTGCGGCCCCGCCCATTTGGCCTTGTTGTCGGCTTGTTCTCCTTGATGCTTTCGGCAACCTGATGCACTTCGTCGGCAGCCAGCTCAACCGTCTCGATGGCTGCTGCGCTCATGCCATGCAGGGTTTGTTCGGCCGACTCCAGCGTCGTGCGCATCGCCTCCAGCGCGATCTCGCCCTCCCACGGGCTGTTTTTTGCAGCGCGGTTGAGGGTGGCGAAAACGATCTGGTCGAATGCGCGTACCTGGGCTTCCGTCGACTGGATCAGCGACTTGTGCGCCTCGCCGAGAATCTCGTACGCGGCGTCGAGCAGCTTGGTCGTGCGGGCGCTGTTTTCCAGCCAGAGGGAGGCGGGAAACGCCGTCAGCGAATCGAGCTGGCCGTGGCCGAACTGCGCGACCTGTTTGCTGCCGATATGCAGCGCGTCGCGGCTGGCGGCAGAGAAAAGGTCGGTGAGCCGCTGGCTGGTGGCGAAACAGGTCGAGGACAGCCCAAGCAGGTTATTGAGTGTGCTTTCCCGCGTCTGGGCGACTTGTTCTGGCGTCAAAAACATGGGGCGCTCCCGGTGGCGATCAATGCCACCAATCTAGCGCCCCGTTGTGACAGGAAAATTAATCAGGCGATGGTCTTGACGCCCTCGGCGGTGGCGAGCAGCAGCACATTGGCCGGACGCAAGGCGAACAGGCCGTTGGTGACGACGCCGGTGATCTGGTTGATCTGCGCTTCGAGGCCCTTCGGGTCGGTGATCGAGAAGCCTTTGACATCCAGAATCACGTTGCCGTTGTCGGTTACGAAACCTTCGCGCAACACCGGGGTACCGCCCAGTTTCGTCAGCTCGCGGGCAACGTGGGCACTGGCCATCGGGATGACTTCGACCGGCAGCGGGAATTTACCCATGACCTCGACCAGTTTGGAGGCGTCGCAGATGCAGACGAAAGTCCTGGCTACGGCGGCGACGATCTTCTCGCGCGTCAGCGCGCCGCCGCCGCCCTTGATCATGTTGAGGCCGGCATCGATTTCATCGGCGCCATCGACATAGACCGGAATGTCGCTGACGTCGTTGAGATCGAATACCGGAATGCCGTGGCCTGCAAGGCGCTTCCTCGTCGCTTCGGAACTGGCGACGGCGCCCTTGTATTTGTCCTTGTGCCGGGCGAGGGCATCGATGAAGAAATTGGCCGTCGAGCCGGTGCCGACGCCGATGATGCTGCCTGCCGGCGCATTGTTCACTACATAGTCGGCGGCGGCCTGGGCTACGGCCTGTTTGAGTTCGTCCTGGGTCATCGTGTTGCTCGCTGGTTGAGTGGCTGAATTTTGACTGTCAAAAAAGTTTAACTTTAGTGTGCTACGAAATCATTAAACTCAGCGCACGTTTTTCAGGAGAGAACCATGTCAGAAGAAAAGACTACGCCGCCAGAGGCATCCCCGCCGGCGGCAGCGCCAAAAGCACCGAAAAAATTGCAGCCGCGCGTCGCCGAAAAGGCGCCGGCAAAGGTGGCGGCGCCGGCCGAAGCGCCTGCAGTCGAAACGCCGGTAGTCGAGAAGTCGGCCGCCAAGAAGCCGGCAGTGAAAAAGCCGGCAGTCAAGAAGCCGAGCCGGCTGGAAGAAACCAAGGCGCGTAACAAGAAGGCCTTGTCCGAGGCGCTGGCCAAGGCGCAGGCTGTGCAGATCAAGCCGCCCGCCGAGACGCCGCAGGTGCCGGTGGCGTCTTCCAAGCCCGCCAAGCCGGTCAAGGCGAAGAAGGTCAAGCTGGTTCGTCACAGCTTCTCGATGCCGGAAACCGAATATGCGCAAATCGCCGTGCTCAAGAAGCGCATTGCAGATGCTGGCGGCAAGGCCAAGCGCAGCGAGCTGGTGCGGGCTGGCATCGCGGCACTGTCGGCGCTCGACAATGCGCAACTGACGGCGGCGATGGGGCGCATCGAAAGCATCAAGACCGGACGCCCCAAGAAGTAAACAAGGCTCGGCAATCCCGATTGTTACAGGCTGTCATTAAGCTGTAACAATCCGGGAATAACCTGCACGTTGTAGTTGTCAATCCAACCAATGTGCAGGAGTTACCCATGTTCAAGCAATCCAATCTCGTACGCGCCCTGGCGGTTGCCGGATTCGCGCTGTTCGGCGCGCACGCCGCGCAGGCTCAGGTCGTCAAGATTGACGGTTCGTCGACCGTCTATCCGATCACCGAGGCCGTTGCCGAAGAGTTCCAGAAAGCCAAGAAGAACGCCATCAAGGTGACGGTCGGCATTTCCGGTACCGGCGGTGGTTTCAAGAAGTTCTGCCGTGGCGAAATCGATATCGCCAATGCCTCGCGTCCGATCCTGAAGAAGGAAATGGAAGCCTGCAAGGAAGCCGGCATCGAATACATCGAATTGCCGGTCGCCTTCGATGCGCTGACCGTGGTCATGAACCCGAAGAATGCCTTCCTCAAGGAGCTGACCGTCGAGCAGCTGAAGGCCATCTGGGAACCGGCTGCCCAGGGCAAGATCACCAAGTGGAACCAGGTCAATCCGGCCTGGCCTGACGCACCGATCAAGCTGTTCGGCGCCGGTGCCGATTCCGGTACCTTCGATTACTTCACCGAAGCCATCGTCGGCAAGGCCAAGTCCTCGCGCGGCGACTACACCGCTTCCGAAGACGACAACGTGCTGGTTCAGGGCGTGGCGCGCGATGTCAATGCCATCGGTTACTTCGGCTACGCCTACTATGCCGAAAACCAGGGCAAGCTGAAAGCGGTGCCCATCGTCGAAAAGGCTGGCAAGCCGGCGGTTCTTCCTTCCGAAGACAGCGTGATCAAGGGCACCTATCAGCCGCTGTCGCGCCCGATCTTCATCTACATCAATCCGAAGTCGCTCGACAAGCCGGAAGTCAAGGAACTCGTCGAGTACTACATGAAGAACGCACCTAAGCTGATCAAGGAAGTGAAGTACGTGCCGCTGCCGGCCAAGGCTTATACGATCAATCAGGAGCACGTCGACAAGAAGAAGAAGGGTACGGTCTTCGGCGGTACGGCTGAAGTCGGCATCACCATCGAAGAACTGCAGAAGCGCGAAGCCAAGCTCTGATCGTCCCTGAACGGGAACCACTTCGCCATTAAAGCCCGACCCCGGCCGGGGTCGGGCTTTTATAATAGGAATTCCCATCGTGAATTCATCTGCCATGTCCGCAAATCATCCCTCTGACCTCCCTGTGGTCAGCGACCGCCTGGCCAAGAACGCCATGCGCAATGTCAGCGAGCGCCTGATCGAAGGCCTGCTGCTGGCCGCCGCTGCGGTCTCCGTGCTGACGACCGTCGGCATCGTCTATGTACTCGTTTCCGAGTCCATCCACTTTTTCCAGCAAGTCAGCATCGTCGACTTCCTGACCGATACGCAATGGACGCCGCTGTTCGACGATGCCCACTTCGGCATCATGGTGCTGGTGTCCGGCACCGTCGTATCCTCACTGGTTGCGCTGGCGGTGGCCGTTCCGATGGGCACCATCATCGCCATCTATCTGTCCGAATTTGCCGATTCGAGGGTGCGTGAAGTCGCCAAACCGATTCTCGAACTCCTCGGCGGCATTCCGACTATCGTCTTCGGTTACTTCGCGCTGCTCGTCGTGACGCCCATCCTTCAGGTAATCCTGCCGGAACTGCCGGGCTTCTCGCTGCTTTCCGCCGGCCTGGTGATGGGTATCATGATCGTGCCCTACATCGCCTCGCTGTCCGAAGATGCCATGCGCGCCGTGCCGATGAGCCTCCGCGAAGGCGCCTACGCGATGGGATCGACCCGTCTCTACACGGCACTCCATGTTGTCGTCCCCGCTGCCTTCTCGGGTCTCGCTGCGTCGTACATCCTGGCGATCTCGCGCGCTGTCGGCGAAACGATGATTCTCGCCGTTGCCGCCGGCATGCAGCCGAACCTGACCTGGAACCCGATGGAGCCGGCCGCCACCATCACCTCCTATATCGTTCAGGTGGCGCTGGGCGATCTGCCGCACGGCTCGATCGGCTACCTGACCATCTTTGCCGCCGGTCTGACCCTGCTGTTGATTACGCTGGTCTTCAACATTCTCGGCCAGTGGCTGCGCGCCAAATTCCGGGAGAACTACTGATGCAACCGCTGACTACCGAACAGATCCGCGCCGTCATCGCGCGCGGCAAGCTGCGTGACAACCTCTTCAAGGCGCTGGGTATCTTCTGTCTGGCGTTCGCGCTGCTGGTCATCGTCGCGCTGATCGCCGATATGGCGATCAAGGGGTCGGAGCGTTTCACCCTCGATTTCTTCATGAATTTCGCCTCACGCCGCGCTACCCAGGCTGGCATTCTTTCGGCCTGGGTCGGCTCGCTGCTGGTGATGCTGGTCACTGCGCTCGCCGCCGTGCCGCTCGGCGTCGCCGCCGGCCTGTATCTTGAGGAATACGCCAAGCGCAACTGGCTGACCCACATCATCGAAGTCAATATCAGTAATCTGGCGGCGGTGCCTTCCATCGTCTACGGTCTGCTGGCGCTTGGCATCTTCGTGTATCAGTTCGGCTTCGGCCAGAGCATCCTCTCAGCCGGCCTGACGCTGGCGCTGCTAATCCTGCCGATCATCATCGTCTCGACCCGCGAAGCGATCCGCGCCATTCCGGCGATGATCCGCGAAGGCTCGATGGCCGTCGGTGCGACGCGCTGGCAGACTTGCCGCTACCACATCATTCCCTATGCAATGCCCGGCATCCTGACCGGCGTCATCATCGGCCTCGCCCGCGCCATCGGCGAAACGGCACCGATCATCACCATCGGTGCGCTGACCTTCATCGCCTTCCTGCCGCCCGCACCTTTTACCGGCGAGCCGCCGGCCGGGCTGTTTGACTGGGTATTCGCGCCTTTCACCGTGATGCCGATTCAGATTTTCAACTGGACATCGCGCCCCGATCCGGCCTTTGAAGTGAACGCCGCCGCCGCCGGCTTCGTGCTGATGGCCATGGTGCTGTCGATGAACGCCGTCGCGATTTACCTGCGCTACAAGATGCGCAAAAACATCAAGTGGTAGCTGTTGCGGTCAAAGCCGAAAACATGCCAAAAACCGAATATTGAATGGAGTCTCAGATGCAGATTCACGACAACCCGCCGCTCAAGGCCGAAGCCCGCAACCTCAATTTCTATTATGGTGAGGCCAAGGCGCTCAAGAACATCAACATGCCGATCTACGACAAGAAGGTCACCGCGCTGATCGGCCCGTCCGGCTGCGGCAAATCGACCTACCTGCGCAGCTTCAACCGCATGCACGACCTCTACCCGGGTAACCGTTACGAGGGCGAGATCCGCTTCTTCCCGGACAACACCAACCTGCTGGCGCCGGAAGTCGATCCGATCGAAGTCCGCATGCGCGTCGGGATGGTGTTCCAGAAGCCGAACCCCTTTCCCAAGTCGATCTTCGAGAACGTCGCCTACGGCCTGCGCGTGCGCGGCGAGAACAACAAGCGCGTGCTTGACGACAAGGTCGAGAACGCGCTGCGCGGCGCCGCCATCTGGGAAGAGGTCAAGGATCGTCTGCAGGAGCAGGCGCCCAACCTTTCCGGCGGTCAGCAGCAGCGTTTGTGCATCGCCCGTGCCCTCGCCACCGACCCCGAACTGCTGCTCTTCGACGAGCCGACCTCGGCACTCGACCCGATTGCCACGGCCGCCATCGAGGAACTGGTGCACGAATTGAAGAAGCGCGTGACCATCCTGATCGTTACCCACAACATGCAGCAGGCGGCGCGCGTTTCCGACTACACCGCCTACATGTTCCTTGGGGAAATGCTCGAATTCGGCAAGACCGATGAAATCTTCATCAAGCCGAAGGACAAGCGCACCGAAGACTACATTACCGGCCGCATGGGCTGATCAGGACGATAACATGAACGATAGCCAGCACCTTTCCAGCCAGTTCGACGAAGATCTCACCCGCCTGCGCACCAGCGTGCTGCAGATGGGCGGCCTCGTCGAAACCCAGGTTTCCGCCGCCATCGACGCCTACAGTACCGGCGAAGTGACTAGCGTCAAGCACATCGTCGATACCGACCGCAAGGTCAACGACCTCGAACTCGCCATCGACGACGACTGCGCCCACCTGATCGCCCGGCGCCAGCCGGCAGCTTCCGACCTGCGCCTGGTGTTCGGCATCAGCAAGATCGTTACCGATCTCGAACGCGCCGGCGACGAGGCCAAGAAGATCGCCAAGGGGGTTCGCCGCATCTACGAAGCCGGCCAGATGCCATCGCAATACGGCATCGGTGTCCGCCATATTGCCGATGCTGCGCTGGCCATGTTGCGCCAGTCGCTCGATGCCTTCGCCAGGCTCGACACCGCGCTCGCGCAAAAGGTGATCGAGGCCGATGCCGGCGTCGATGTCGAATTCAAGTCCATCATGCGCCAGCTGATCACGCACATGATGGAAGATCCGCGCACCATCACCACCTCGATCGACATCATCTGGATCGCTCGCGCCGTCGAGCGGATCGGCGATCATGCCAAGAATGTGGCCGAGCACGTCGTGTTCATCGTCGAAGGCCGCGACATTCGGCATCCACCCAAGGAGAGCAAGGCGTGACTCCCACGATCCTGGTTGTCGAAGACGAACCCGCCATTCAGGAACTCGTCGTCATCAACCTCAAGCACGCCGGCTTTCTCGCCGTGCGTGCCAGCAGCGCCGAGGAGGCCGAGTCGGCGATTCGCGCCGCACTTCCGGATCTCGTGTTGCTCGACTGGATGCTGCCCGGCCAATCGGGCGTCGCGCTGGCCAAGAAAATTCGCGCCGACGAGCGCACGCGCGAAATGCCCATCATCATGCTCACCGCGCGCGTGCATGAAGAAGACAAGGTGCAGGGGCTGGAAGCCGGCGCCGACGATTACATCACCAAGCCCTTTTCGCCAAAGGAACTGGTTGCGCGCGTCCGCGCCGTGCTGCGTCGCCGTGCCCCGCATCTGGCCGGCGAAGCGGTCGAAATCGGCGATCTGGCGCTCAACCCGGCAACCCACCGCGTGATTGCCGGCGGCAAGCCGGTCGAGCTCGGGCCGACCGAATTCCGCCTGCTGTTCTTCTTCATGACGCACGCTGAACGTGTCTACACCCGCGCCCAGTTGCTTGACGAAGTCTGGGGCGACCACGTCTTCATCGAAGAACGCACGGTCGACGTACATATCCGCCGCCTGCGTTCGGCGCTCGAAACAACGGGTCACCACGAGAGAATCGAAACGGTACGCGGCACCGGCTATCGTTTCCGGGGAGCCTGATCGGGGTGTCTGCACAAGTTGTCCGGGCACTGCTCTCGGCTCTGTTGACGGGGCTCATTGCGCTGCCGGTCGGTTACTTTGGTGCGGTGTGGGCCGGATGGACGCTGTTTTGCGTTGGTCTCGGTCTCCAGCTGGCCTTTCACTTCAGGAATTTTGCCCGCCTCGAGCGCTGGTCTTGGGCGCCGGTCGTCGATCCCAGCCTGGAAGGCGAAGGCGCCTGGGATGGCGTTTTCGGCCGGCTCTATCAGCACGAGAAGGACTTGCGCGGCCAGATCGCCGCCCGCGATCAGGAGATCGCCATGCTGATCGCCGCCGGGCAGGCACTGACCGACGGTGTCGTCCTGCTCGACGAGAACAATCAGATTCTTTTCTGTAATACCACTGCCGAAGCGCAGTTGGGCCTGGAGGTGCGAACCGACCGTGGGCAGCCGGTAGTCAATCTGGTTCGGCATCCCGAATTTATCGAATACCTGATGGCCGGCGAGTTTTCGCGGCCACTGACCCTGCGCAGCGACCGCGCGGAGGATCGCGTCCTGTCGATCTACGTCATTCCCTATGCCGGCAAGCGGCGCCTGATGCAGATCAAGGATGTCACCCAAAGCGACCGCCTCGACCGCATGCGGCGCGATTTCGTCGCCAATGTTTCGCACGAACTGCGCACGCCATTGACGGTGCTCGCGGGATTTCTCGAAACCCTGCAGGAAATCGACGTCGACCGCGACGAGCGGACGCGCTATCTGGCGCTGATGGCCGAGCAGTCGCAGCGCATGCAATCGATCGTCAAGGATTTGCTGACGCTGTCGTCGATCGAGTCGGCGCCGCCACCGGCCAACGACGTGGTGGACATGGCCAGTCTCATCGACAAGTTGCGCCGCGATGCCGAGGCGTTGTCCGGCGGCCGTCACACCATCGTCGTCGAAGCGGATCGCAAGGGCGACCTGCGCGGTTCCGAGCCGGAACTCGTCAGCGCATTCGGCAACCTGGTTTCCAATGCCGTGCGCTACACGCCGGCCGGGGGCACGATCAGCATCATCTGGCATGCCGGTCCGCATGGGGCGGAATTTGCGGTGGAAGATACCGGCATCGGCATCGATGCCAAACATCTTCCCCGCCTGACCGAACGTTTTTACCGCGTCGACCGGGGCCGCTCGCGCGATGCCGGCGGTACCGGTCTTGGTCTGGCCATCGTCAAGCACTCGCTCAACCGCCATCAGGCGCTGCTCGAGATCAGAAGCAGGCCGGGCGTCGGCAGCCGCTTTACAGCCCGCTTTACGGCGCGCCGGGTCGTCGATATCTGAACGCGCGGCGAGAGTAGGCCGACTCGGTCAGCCCTGGGATTTCTCGAGCAGTTCCAGCAGTTTCAAGGCCCGCTCGCGGTTTTTTTCCTTGGCGGCGGCACGTTCGTCGACGTTGGCGGCCTCGGCAAGGGAGGCCTGGATCAGCAATTCATGCGGCGTCAGTCCGCCGCGTGCTGCATCCAGCATGCGGTCGACCTTCTCGTCGAGATTCATTTCCGACGTGCTGTTCTCTTCTGGGGATGGTGAGTTCATTGTTATCTCCTGCAAAGAAAAGGCCCCGCGAATCTCGCGGGGCCTTTCATTTCTGTGAACCCGAGAGAGTTACTTGCTCTTCTTGGTCGCGGCAGCGATATTGGCTTGGGCAGCTTCCGTGAATTGCTTGGTCATGGCGTTCATGTTGCCGAAAGCCGAGTTGGCGGCAGCGATGGCGCTCTGAATGGCGGCAACGGCACCTTCGGAACCGGCCGGGGCCGACTTGGTAACCATTTCGACCATGCCAGCCATCGACTTCTGGAAGTCGCCGAACTGGGCCTGAACCATCTTGGCCAGCTCTTGCTGGGTTTCGCTGGTGATTTCATACACCGAACGGGAATAGGCGACAGCCTTCTCGACGGCCGGTTGAGCCAGTGCCTTCTGAGCGGCCAGGGCAGCTTGCGGATCCTTGGCTTCCATGACGGACTTGACGCCGGAGGCGGCATCTTCCAGCGTGGAGCGGGCGGTGTTCAGGTTGAGGGCGGCGATACGCTCGGCAGTTGCCAGGGCAGTGTTGGCGACGGACAGCAGGGAATCGACGGTTGCCTTGTTGGCGGCTGCGAATTGCTCGGGATTGATGGACATGGTTTGTCTCCAGGTAAGGTTTCAGTGTGTTCGAGTTCAGTATAGCGCACTTCTTTAAAAATTGTGCACTGCAGCAAAATAAATGTCGATGCGGCTTGCAGCCCATTTTTGCCCTTTTTTGGCGGTCGACCGCAACCGGCGCTGCGCGGCTTCCGCGTTCAGCCCCGAAGCGGCCGGACCTTGCTTGCTGCCAGCTTGGCGCGGGCGCGCGCCTCTGTGGTGTCGGCGGCATTGGCGACGGCAACACCCATGCGGCGCTTGACGAAGGATTCCGGCTTGCCGAACAGGCGCAGGTCGCTGCGCGGCACGGCAAGGGCTTCTTCGATACCGGCGAAGGCAATGCCCGTTGCCTCCATGCCGCCGTAGATGACGGCCGAGGCACCGGGTTCGCGCAGCGCGGTATCGACCGGCAGGCCGAGGATGGCGCGCGCGTGCAGTTCGAATTCGGAAAAACGTTGCGAGCACAGCGTGACCAGCCCGGTGTCGTGCGGACGCGGGCTGACTTCGGAGAACCAGACCATGTCGCCCTTGACGAAGAGTTCGACGCCGAACAGGCCGCGTCCGCCCAGGTTGCCGGTGACGGCGGCGGCGATTTCCTGCGCGCGCTGCAATGCGGCGGGCGTCATCGGCTGCGGTTGCCACGATTCCACGTAGTCGCCGGAAACCTGGATGTGGCCAATCGGCTCGCAAAAGTGAGTCGCCACGGAACCGCTGGTATCGCGGGCGCGCACCGTGAGTAGGGTGATTTCGTAATCGAAGTCGATGAAACCCTCGACGATGACGCGACCTTGATTGACCCGGCCGCCACTCACCGCGTAGTCCCACGCCTTCTGTACGTCTTCCGGCCTGCGCAGCAGCGACTGACCCTTGCCGGAGGAGGACATCACCGGCTTGACGATGCACGGGTAGCCGATGCCGGCGTCGATGGCGGCCTGCAGTTCGGCCAGCGAATCGGCAAATTGGTAGGGCGAGGTCGGCAAGCCGAGTTCTTCGACGGCCAGGCGGCGGATGCCTTCGCGGTTCATCGTCAGCTTGGCGGCGCGCGCGGTGGGGATGACTTCGGCCAGCCCTTCGGCTTCGATCTCGACCAGCGTGTCGGTGGCGATGGCCTCGATTTCCGGCACCACCAAATGCGGCTTTTCCTGTTCGATCAACTGGCGCAGCGCCTTGCCGTCGGTCATCGAAATAACGTGGGCGCGGTGCGCGACCTGATGGCCGGGGGCGTTTTCATAACGGTCGACGGCAATCACTTCGACGCCCAGCCGCTGCAGCGCAATGATCACTTCCTTGCCGAGTTCGCCAGCGCCGAGCAGCATGACGCGCAGCGCGGACGGGGAAAGCGGGGTGCCGATCTGCATGGTGTTCTCCGGTCGTTGTGCAGTTTGGAATCTGGCCGAATTTAGGCGTCGACCGCAACCGAGTCAACGGTAGCGCTTGACCTGCAAAAGGCATTAATCGTCGCGGTGGTGCTGCGGTGGGTTTTTGAGTTGGGTAGTCGTGCGGAGCGGGAAAGGACGGAGGGCTTTTCGGCCAAAACGGCCATTGGCCTATCGGTCGGTGTCAGACAGCAATCTGACCTAGACCTGCCGTTCAGCGTCTGATGGCCTTGAGCACCTGCATCCTGATCTGGTGAATAGGTGCTCCCGAACCAAAGCGAACATTTACCTGCCAAGCAGCACAGCATTTGATGAATGACGGCAGTTGATCTTCAAAGAGTTTACTAAGGGCAAAGCAGGTCAAATATTGCATAATGCCAAAGAACTATCGCGCCCCACATTTTGGTGGCCGATGCACAGCAACAAAAATGACAATCAACTGCTGACTAGGAATCTAAAATGGACAACTATCAAGACATCGTTTTGCGGCTAGCTCAATATTTGAAAGATATTGAGGCAAACTTAGCAAAACCGCTGATCAATGTCGCAAATAAGTATCGGCTTACTGCCGAAGTTATTTGCAAGGCAATCATAGTTGGGCATGGGAAGCAACCGCAAGGGCTTCTCGAAAGGTTGATTGCAGATGCCTTGAAACATATCGAAGCCGAAGAAACAGCTCGCGATGCAGGTATGTTTAAGACGGAAATTAAGTACCTGCAAAACGTGGGTAACGCCTACTCTCACGATGGATCCGGTAGCGACCTATCTGATAACGAGAGCCAGTCAGCGGCCTTTGATGCATTGATTAAGGTAATTTGGATCGCGTTCTTCGGCAATGGAAATCTTGATGCCCCGAAAATCCCGAGTTCCATGGAGGATCGAATTCCGGCAAGGACACTTGGCCGCGTTAAATTTGAAAATCCAAGAGCAGAAGACGTGGTGCGCCTTTGTTTTCCAAAGCAACGGGTAGAGACGAAGCTAATTCGCTCCGATCACGACAATCGACTCGTGTATGACTATGTTGTAGTCGATCTCGGGGGAGAATTGTCCAAAGGAATAATTTTCCTTCGATCTCGCACGGCACTTGAGAAGTCCCTTCAAGACTTCCTTGGCTCCATTGGGAGTGACTTTCCAGATTCGCTTGAAATCATCACGCCTCGAGCTTACCGACGGGATGGAGGCGAAGTAGATCGACGAAAATCGATTCTCGACGCCGCGCGAGATTTGTCCTTGGACTCGAAGGTTTTTGGATCGAAGGGTCGGAAAGTTCAGGTGAAGTATTTTGATGACTTTGTATGGGACTCTTGCCTTCCCGATGCATTCAGGACTGGCCAATCTCCCGCCAAGAAGACTTCCAACTTCATTGAGCAAACTCTGGTTCCTCTCGACAATTCAGGAGCGCCGATCGGTGACTATCAAAGTGCCTCGGCATACGTCTCAAACATCTTAAAGAGCTCAAACGACTTTAATCCCGTACATGTAGTTACGGGGCCCGCCGGCATAGGAAAAACCACGTTCTGTGACGACATTGCGGCATATATCAATGCAAAAAATCGCAAACGGGTCATTCTGCTGTCAGCAACCGATTTCCGTGAAATTTCAATTTCTACCTCCGTCGATTCTGTGAGCGACCTGTATAAGGTTGCGGTAGCAAACGGCTTGCTCGACGATACAAACTCAATTGAGAGCCACAATTTTGAGATAAATCTCGCGTGCGGGAATTTTGTCCTACTTATTGACGGTTTCGACGAACTTGAATCACATCTTGGCTCCTCGCTGAACTTTGAAAATTTCATGCGCTCATTAGCTGAGCTTGAGGAATGTTTTCGGAAAGTCCTAGTCATTCTGACAGTTAGGAATTACAACCTGGAGCGATTCCAATATGTTAGACAAGCGTCTATTTGCCGACTACGTGGCTTTTCCAGCGAAGATACGGACCGTTATCTTGCCGGACGCCTGCCTAATAAATCCATTGCGGAAGCAAAAAAACTTTTGCAAGCGTTTAATGAAAATGGTGAAGCTGAAAAGCTGACAACAATCCCTTTGTACGCATCACTTATTTGTGACTATCTAATCGACGATGATGCATCCACGCCAGGTGAGAGTTTGGCTACCAAATCTGACAGCGCCAGATTTTTTACAAGCGGCAAACCGCTGGATACGTTAGTTAAAAAAATAGTCGATCGCGAAATAACAAAGCAGTCTCTGGGAAAAATTGGTCCCGACGATTTTTTCGATATCTTGATCGAGATCATCAGAGCGCCTCAGCACACCGTAACTAAGGAAGCGCTCCTCAGCTATATCAGCGCCTGTGATAGTGATACGAAGACACTTAATCCCGTTAATTTTCTGCGAAATCCTTTTCTACTGTGGGAAAAGGAAACTATCTCTTTTAAGTATGACTCGCTCACGTACTTCTTTAAATCGCGGCTATTGGCAATAAAGATAAGAGATGGCCAGTTTTCCGAACTTCCGGCGATCGAGTTCATGGCCGAGTTCTGCCGTGGAGACGGGCCACTTTACGATGAATTCATGGCAGTGCTTCCACCGACTAAGTATGCGCATGCTTCCAACACGTTAAAGTGGTTCAATAGCCTCCTCCAATATGGACTACGGGATACTGGTTCGGTACTGCCTTGGCGTAAAGCGATGAGCGCTTTTATGTACTGGGCACTTAGTAAGAATATCGACAAAATAGAACGCTCCGAGAGCCTTAATAGTTACTTCGGCAGCAGAACATGGACGGGGTGCTCCATCTACGGTCAATTCTACCCAGTTAATCTAAGCGGAATTACGGTGCAAGACGGTTACGTTGATAACTATACGAATCTGCAGAGTTGCGACTATGTACCCGGAAATGCGGTGTTCTATTCCACTCAAGTCAATTTTGATGACCAAACTCTTCCAGACAAATTGGACCGTTCACTATTCGGATCTGGTTGTAAATTCAGTTCCAACCTTTTGGCATCTTTTCAGACAAAGAAAATAGCCGATGAATCTGGGCACGAGGTGATTCGCGACAACCTATATAAGATACTCAAGGTGGGTTTTCGATCGAATCACTTTTCCTGGAAGAGCAAGAACGTATATAAAAACGTCACAGTTGTCGGTAAGCTCTCATTAAGTTCGTACCTTGAGTTCTTAAGCGAGCAAGATGTTTTGAAAGTTGAACGTAGTCGTGCCGACTCGGAGCCTGGTTATGTCGTGTCGGATAGCTGGCACTCCGATGCGAGGAAGCTTGTCGAAGAGAAGAATGTAACAAGGCGGATGACGAACTTAATCACGAAACTAATACAGTCAGCCCAATAAGATAACCATAAGCTTATGGTTCTCGCTAGCGTGGCTAGATAGTCCCCTCAAAAATTTGCGGCAGTTAAAAGCTATCGTTTACTCCCTGAAATGGCCGATCTGGATTCAGAACCGTTCATTTCTCATGGCAAGACCAACGTCCGCTATGGCCGACAAGCCGAAATTCCTTTTCCGGCAGGCTTCAAAATGAAGCGCTCTTTCCCGCATCCGACCCATCTTGAGTTTCGGTTGGGGGGCGGTCTTCGGCAATGGGCTTGCCTGCCACCATGCCCAGCGATTTGAAATTGGCCCGAATTTCGGGGTCGACCGCAACAGCCTGGCTTGGGGCTGGTCGGAGCGCGTCATGGGGCGCTGAGCGACGGTAATCTGTCACGGCTTTGTAATCGCCCTGTCACGGGGTTTTCATGGCCGAACATTATCGTGCAGCCATGCCCAAGGTCAGATCCGTCTTCCTCTCCGACATCCACCTCGGCACGCGGGCGTGCCAGGCCGAGCGTCTCGTGGACTTCCTGCGCGAACACCCCGCCGAGCAGACTTTCCTGATAGGCGACATCGTCGATTTCTGGGCGATGAGTCGCAGCATCCACTGGTCGCAGGCGCAGAACACCGTGGTGCAGAAACTGCTGCGCCGGGCGCGCCACGGCGAGCGCGTGGTGTTCATTCCCGGCAACCACGACGAGGCGCTGCGCAATTATTGCGGCATCGTCTTCGGCGACATCGAGGTGGTTGACGAATTGGTGCACGAAACCGCCGATGGCCGGCGTTTCCTGCTGATCCACGGCGACATCTTCGACCAAGTGACGCGCCATCATCGCTGGGTTGCCGTGCTCGGCGACAAGGCTTACGACTTGCTGGTGCGGATGAACCACTGGCTGTCGTGGGTGCGGCGCAAGCTGGGGCTGTCCGGCTATTGGTCGCTGGCCGGCTTTGCCAAGCGCAAGGTCAAGACGGCGCTCAATTTCATATTCGATTTCGAGGAGTCGGCCGTCCATCATGCCCGCGAGCGCGGACTGGATGGCGTCATCTGCGGCCACATCCACTGGGCGTCGATACGCGAGATCGAAGGCCTTTCCTATATCAACTGCGGCGACTGGGTCGATTCATGCACCGCCATCGTCGAACATTTCGACGGTCGGCTGGAACTGGTGGCCTGGGGAATGCGCAGTCTGGTGCCGGCACTGTCGGCGCCGGCAGTCGAACACGCGGAGGCTTGAATGCGGGTCTTGATGGTGTCGGACGTGTATTTCCCACGGGTCAATGGCGTGTCGACCTCAATCGAAACCTTTCGCCAGACGCTGGCTGCGCAGGGGGTCGAAGTCCGCCTGGTCGTCCCGCGTTACGGTGACGAGGCTGAGGAAGCCGGTATCGTCCGCGTCCCCGGGCGGGCCATTCCGGGAGATCGCGAAGATCGCCTGGTCGGCTGGCGGGCAATGCACCGGGCGGTGCTGGCGGCGGCGCAGGACTGCGACCTGATCCACATCCAGACGCCGTTCATCGCGCACTACGCAGGCATCGCAGCCGCACGAAAACTGGGCCTGCCGGTGGTGGCGACCTATCACACGCTGTTCGAGGAATACCTGCAACACTACGCGCCCATCGTACCGGCCAGCTGGCTGCGCGGTCAGGCGCGCGGCTTCTCCCGCCGCCAGTGCAATGCGCTGGACGCCGTGATCGTGCCGTCGACGGCGATGCGCCAGCGGCTGGAATCCTATGGCGTCATCTCGCCGCTGCATGTGTTGCCGACCGGCATCCCGCTGGCCCGTTTCGCCGGCGGTGACGGCTCGGCGTTCCGCCAGCGCAACGGCATATCCCCTGGGCGCCGGGTGGCGCTGTTCGTCGGTCGCGTGGCGCATGAAAAGAACATCGGCTTCCTGCTCGAAGCCCTGGTGCATGCGCGTCGGCTGTATCCCGAAGTGTTGCTGGTGGTGGCCGGCGAAGGCCCGGCGATGAACGACCTCAAGGCGCAAGTTGAAAAACTGGAATTGACCGGCTCGGTTCATTTCATCGGCTATCTCGACCGCGAACGCGAATTGCCGGATTGCTACGCGGCTGCCGATGTCTTCGTCTTTGCCTCGCGCACCGAAACCCAGGGGCTGGTGCTGCTGGAGGCGATGGCGGCTGGCGTGCCGGTGATCGCGCTGGCCGAAATGGGCACCGTCGACATCCTGGCGCCCGGTCGTGGTGCATTCTGCCCGCCGGCCGAGCCGAAAGCCTTCGGCGAAGTGCTCGGCCATTTTCTCGGTCATTCCGACGCCTGGCGCCATCTGGCCGAAGAAGCGCCGGGTTACGCCGCCGAATGGTCGGATACGGCGATGGCCGCGCGCCTGGCGGCGCTCTACCGCCAACTGGCGGGCCTGAAAATTGCCTCGGAAAGGCCGTTGACCGCAACAGCCTGAACCGGAGCATCATGAATTCAACGTTTGACCCTGCCTGCGAGCAGTGCCGCTATTTCAAGTCGGGCGATGCCCTGACCGGCAACTGCCATCGCTTTCCACCGGTATTTGCCGGCGACAGTTCGCCGCGCGAAACGCATCACTGGCGCTATCCGAGCGTCAGCATCCATGGCTGGTGCGGCGAATTCCTGCCGCTGCCGAGCGCTCAGATATCTTCGATGGGCGTCACCATCTGATTGGTGTTGCGCAGGCGTTCGGCCATCACGCGCATGACCTGGGTGGCAAAGAACGGCGTCTGCTGCACCAGAAACTGGAAACGTTTTTCATCGACGGCGACGAACTGGCAATCGCTGACGGCGACGACGCTGGCCGAACGCGGGCCGGGCGAGACGAGGCCCATTTCGCCGACGATGTTTCCGGGCTGCAGGGTTTCGATGACCCGGTTATTGACGATGACCTCGGCGCGGCCGGAAGCCAGCACGAACATTGTTTTTCCCTCGTCATCGTCGGTAAACAATGGTTTGCCGGCGGGAATTTCGACGATCTCGGGATTGTTGGCAAATAGCTCGAAGAAAACCATAGATCAGCACTCGATAAGAGGAGCAGATGTTTTACCACGAGCACCCCCGGCGCGTTGTTTCAGAATTATTACCTTTGGCCTATTGCAGGGTTGGCGCTTCCCGGCAGGCGCATTCAGCGTTTGCCGTTGTCGCGCAGTTCGCGGCGCAGGATCTTGCCAATCGGCGATTTGGGCAGCGTTTCACGAAACTCGACGTGACGCGGCAGCTTGTAGCCGGTGAGCAAACCCCGGCAATGCTCGATGATGTCGTCACGGTCGAGCTCGCTATCCTTGCGCACGACGACGACCTTGACCGCTTCGCCGCTGTATTCGTCGGGTATGCCGACGACCGCACATTCCAGGACGCCCGGATGGGCCGCAACGATACTTTCGACCTCGGTCGGATAAACATTGAAACCGGAGACCAGAATCATGTCCTTCTTGCGGTCGGTGATGGTGACGCGCCCGAGGGTGTCGACGTGGCAGATGTCTCCGGTCTTCAGCCAGCCGTCGCGCAAGGCCTCGGCGGTTTCTTCGGGATTGTTCCAGTAGCCCTTCATGACCTGCGGGCCACGAATGCAAAGCTCGCCGGTGTGTGCTTCGATCGGGCCGACGCCGGGCCAAACCGGACGTTCGTTGAAGCTGTCGTCGCGGATCGAGATGTCGGTCGACGGCAGCGGCAGACCGACGGTGCCGTCCCACGGTGCGCCCAGCGGCATGGCGCAGGCGCCGGGCGACGATTCGGTCAGGCCGTAGGCTTCGGTCAGGTGGTGACCGGTCACCTGTTGCCAGAGCTCGGCCACCGGTTTTTGAACGGCGGCGCCCCCGCCGACCACCACTTTCAGTGCGGAAAAGTCGAGTTGCGCGAAACCCGGCGTGTGCAGCAAGCCGTTGAACAGCGTGTTAACCCCGGTCATCGTCGTGAATTTCCACTGTGCCATTTCGCGCACCAGCGCCGGCAGGTCGCGCGGATTGGTGATCAGTACGCTGAGGCTGCCCCATTTCATGAACGACAGCGTCGAGGTCAGGCAGAAGATGTGATACATCGGCAGCGGCGCGATGACGATTTCGCTGCCCTCCTTGAAACTGACCGAAATCCAGATGCCTGTCTGTTCCAGATTGGCGAGAATGTTGCGGTGGGTCAGCATGGCCCCCTTGGCGACCCCGGTCGTGCCGCCGGTGTATTGCAGGAAGGCGATATCCTCAGGATCGGGCTGCTGGGCAGTGAAGTGCGCGGTGCGGCCGATGTCGAGCGCCGCCGGCAGCGGTATCGCGCCGGCGATGTGCCAGGCCGGCACCATGCGTTTGACGTGCTTGATGACGAAATTCACCAGCCAGCGCTTCGGTGTCGGCAACAGGTCGCCGATCCGGGTCGTGATCACGTGCTCGATGCCCGTTTCGCCCAGCACTTGTTCCAGCGAATGGGCGAAGTTTTCGACGATGACGATTGCCCGGGCGCCCGAATCGCGCAACTGATGTTCGAGTTCGCGCGGCGTGTAGAGCGGATTGACGTTCACCACCGTCATCCCGGCGCGCAAAATGCCGAACAGGACGACCGGGTATTGCAGCAGGTTGGGCGACATGATCGCTACCCGCTTGCCGCGCCCCATGCCCGGCAGGCCTTGCAGAAATGCCGCGAAATCGCGCGATAGCCGATCCAGCTCGGCATAGCTGAGGGTGCGACCGAGATTGTGGAACGCCGGGCGGTCGGCGAATTTGGCAAAAACGTGGTCGAGCAGCGCGGGAATCGAGGTGAGCTGGTCAGGGTCGATTTCGGCCGGAATGCCTTCGGGGTAGTTGTTGAGCCAGATCCTGTCCATTGAGTCTCCCTGCCAGCGTCAGCGCGCACTTTTCCCGGAAGCTTACTATCAAACCATCGTCATGGCGCATTCCCGGTCGCTATCGTAGCGGCCGCGTTCAGGTGCGGCGGGTGCCCGGCAGGCGGCCGGCAAATCCCAGCAGCAAGGCCAGTATTGCCAGTGCGACCGGGAGGCAGACGAACAAAGCCAGGAACAGGAGGTTCCAGCCCGGCCAGGGATCGGCCCCCAGGCCGGGGGCGGAGATGAAAACGCCGCTCAGCCCGAACAGCGTGGCGCCCGCTGCCAGACCGACGCCGGCCGCCGCGAGCATCCAGGCGAAGATGACGATGCCACGGCGCATGGCTGGCCGGGTCAGGCGCGCTGGATCAACTCGATCTTGTAGCCGTCCGGGTCTTCGACGAAGGCGATGATCGTGCTGCCATGCTTCATCGGCCCCGCCTCGCGCACCACCTTGCCGCCACGGGCCTTGATTTCGCCACAGGCGGCCGCCGCATCCGGCACAGCCAGTGCGACGTGGCCATAGCCGTTGCCGAGGTCGTAGGTGGGTGTGTCCCAGTTGTGCGTCAGCTCCAGCACGGCGCCTTCGCTTTCCGGGCCGTAGCCGACAAAGGCCAGTGTGAAACGGCCTTCCGGGTAGTCCTGGCGGCGCAGCAACTGCATGCCGAGGATTTCGGTGTAGAAGGCGATGGATTTGTCGAGGTCGCCGACGCGAATCATGGTGTGAAGGATGCGCATGCTGTTTTCCTTGGTTTATTGGAATTGCGGAATTTGCCGCCCGAGCTGGCGCAGTTCCAGGCGACGTGCCCGCCAGTCCGGGCATAGTTGCTCGACGACAGACCAGAAGCGCGGGCTGTGGTTCATTTCCCGGAGATGTGCCAGTTCATGGGCGACGACATAATCGACGACCGGGAGCGGCATGAAAATCAGCCGCCAGTTGAGCGAAATGCCGCCCTGGTGACTGCAGCTGCCCCAGCGCGTGCGTGCCGCCGACAGCCGCAGCGGCGGTGTGGCGACGCCGAGTCCGGGGGCGTAATGGGCGAGGCGTTCGCTGAAAACGACGCGCGCTTTTTCGCGCAGGGCCTTTTCCAGCACGGAACTAGCCGCGCTGGCGGGTGGTACGAAGAGATGGAGCTTGTCGCCGCTGAACAACCAGCGCTGGCGGCTGCCGGGGGTGACGGTTACGGTCAACGGCGAATTCAGGGCAAAAATCACAGTGCCGTCGACGACGGCCAGGCTTTCGGCGGTGGGGCGTTCGCGCCAGGCGGCGAGTTTGTCGAGCACCCACTGGCCGTGCTGGCGGATCAGGCTTTCGATGTCGCCAAGGCGGGCCTGCAACGGGGCGCCGACGCGCAGGCCGCGCTGGTCGATGGTGAGCCCGATGGTGCGCCGTCGGCTGCGCCGCAGGTGGTAATCGATTTGCTGTCCGGCGAGCGAAATGCTGCGCATCGCCGGGGCCGGCGCTTCAGTTTGCAGGCGCGGCATCCGGGTAGCGGTGCGGGGAAATGCGGTGCATTTCACCTTCGATCCAGTCTTCAACGCGCTGATTGATTTCCTGCTCGGAGAGCCCCGTTGCATCGAAAGCGGGGCCGATGCTGACGGTGACGGTGCCGGGCTTCTTGAGGAAGGACTGGCGCGGCCAGAGTTCGCCGGAATTGTGGGCGACCGGCACCACCTTGCAGCCGACGCGCGTGGCCAGGTAGGCGCCGCCAGGCTTGTAGCGGCGCTTCTGACCGGGCGCGACGCGCGTGCCTTCGGGAAAGATGATGACGTAAAAGCCCTGTTTGAGCCGTTCACGCCCCTGCGTGACGACCTGGTCGAGCGCGTTCTTGCCGGCCGCGCGGTCGATCGAGATCATTTTCATGGCGCCCAGCCCCCAGCCGATGAAGGGCACGCGCAGCAATTCCTTCTTGAGCACGAAGACGCAATAGGCGCCTTTGGGAACGGTGTCCTGCAAGGTCATCGTTTCCCATGCCGATTGGTGCTTGGCCAGGATGACGCAGGGTTCCTGCGGCATGTTTTCCAGACCGATGACCCGGGGATGGATGCCGAGCAGGTTTTCGACGCCCCACTGGATGCCGAGGCGCCACAGCTTGCCGAGGTGGTAGCCCCAGAGGCCGCGTAGCAGCAGCGCGCCGACGATGACCAGGGGCGCGGTGAGCAGTGTCCAGATGAGCGCCCAGAGCGCGAACAGGGTCGAACGGAGGATGTTCATTTCTTTTTCGGCTGCAGAATGTGGTCGACCGCAGCGGCGAGGTCGGCGAACTCGACGGTACCCTCGGGCAGATTGCCCTCCGCTCGGGTTTTTTCGCCCTTGCCGGTACGCACCAGCATGGGCAGGCAACCGACGGCGGCGCAGGCTTGCAGGTCGCGCAGCGAATCGCCGATTGCCGGTACGTCCTTGAGGTTGGCATTCAGGGTTTCGGCGATGCGCTTGAACATGCCCGGCTTGGGCTTGCGGCAGGAGCAGTCGGAGTCAGCCGTATGCGGGCAGTAGAAGATGGCATCGATGCGCCCACCTACGGCAAACAGTGCCTTGTGCATCTTTTCGTGAATGCCGTTCAGCGTATCCATGTCGAACAGGCCGCGCCCGATGCCGGACTGGTTGGTCGCCACAACCACCTTGTAGCCGCTCTGGTTCAGCCGGGCGATGGCTTCCAGGCTGCCCGGAATCGGCTTCCATTCGGCCGGGCTCTTGATGAACTGGGCGGAATCGAAATTGATGACGCCGTCGCGGTCGAGGATGACTAGCTTGGTGGGCATGGGTCTTCCCGCTCAGGCCGAAAGCCGGGAAAGGTCGGCGACCTGGTTCATCGCCGCATGCAGCTTGGCGAGCAGGCCGAGACGGTTGGCGCGCAGGGCGGGATCGTCGGCATTGACCATGACGCCGTCGAAGAAGGCATCGACGGGTGCCCGCAGTGCGGCCAGCGCGGTCAAGGATTCGGTGTAGTCGCCGGTAACGAAGGCAGCATCGGCCTGCGGCACCACGTCGACCAGCGCATCGTGCAGGGCGATCTCGGCGGCTTCCTTGAGCAATGCGTTGTCGACTACGGCTTCGACCGGGTTGTCGACCTTCTTGAGGATGTTGCCGACGCGCTTGTTGGCAGCAGCCAGGGCGGCGGCTTCGGGCAGGGCCGAGAAGGCGCGCACGGCGGCCAGACGTTTGGGAATATCGCCCAGACGCTGCGGCCGCTGGCTGACCACGGCGTCGACTTCCTGCGCGCTGTAGCCCTGCTCGCGCAGGTTGCCGGCGAGGCGGTCGTAGATGAAATCGGCGAGTGCCGATTCTGCCGGTTTGAAGCCGTCGACCGCAGCAAAGGCCCCGGTGGCGACAGTCAGCAATTCGTTCAGCGGCAGATCGAGGTTGCCCTCGGCGAGCATGCGAATCACGCCCAGTGCATGGCGGCGCAGCGCAAACGGGTCACGGTCGCCAGTCGGGATTTGCCCGATGCCGAACATGCCGACCAGGGTTTCCAGCTTGTCGGCCAGCGCGACGACGGTGCCCACCATGCCACGGGGCAGGCTGTCACCGGCAAAGCGCGGCTTGTAGTGGTCTTCAATGGCGTCGGCGACGTCGGCATTCAGGCCATCGTGCTGGGCGTAGTAGCGGCCCATGATGCCTTGCAGTTCGGGGAATTCACCGACCATGTCGGTCAGCAGGTCGGCCTTGGCCAGCACGGCAGCCTGTTCGGCGTGCAGGGCGAGGTTTTCGCCACCCAACTGCTGGCCAATGGCACGGGCAATCGCGGCCACGCGCTGCATGCGCTCGCCTTGCGTGCCCAGCTTGTTGTGGTAGACGACCTTGGCCAGACCGGCCACGCGCGATTCCAGCGACTTCTTGCGATCCTGATCAAAGAAAAACTTGGCATCGGCCAGACGCGGACGCACGACGCGCTCGTTCCCGCCGATCACGGCGCTGGTGTCGGCTGGGCTGATGTTGCTGACGACGAGGAACTTGTTGGTCAGCTTGCCGGCAGCATCCAGCAGCGGGAAATACTTCTGGTTGGCCTTCATGGTCAGGATCAGGCATTCCTGCGGCACGGCGAGGAATTCTTCTTCAAACTGACCGATCAGCACATTCGGACGCTCGACCAGCGCGGTGACTTCGTCGAGCAGGGCGTCGTCTTCAATCGGTTTGCCGCCCGCCTTGGCCGCAGCAGCTTCCAGTTGGCGGGCGATTTCATCGCGGCGCTCGGCGAAGGAGGCGATGACCGAGCCGTCGCGCAACATCGTTGCAGCGTAGCTGTCGGCATCGGCGATCACTACCGGATCAACGGCGGCTTCGAAGCGGTGGCCCTTGGTGGCCTTGCCGGAAGTCAGGCCCAGCACGGAAACCGGCACGACCTCGCTGCCGTGCAGCGCGACCAGACCATGCGCTGGGCGCACGAAATTGACGCTGCTCCAGCCATCCTGCAACTGGTAGGTCATGACCTTGGGAATCGGCAGCGCAGCCAGCGCGGCTTCGACGGCTTTCTGCAGGCCCTCGGCCAGCGTCGCGCCCTTGGCCAGACTGTCGTAGAAAAGAATGTCGGCCTTGCCGTCGTTTTCGCGGCGCAGATTGGCAACACAGGAATCGTCGGCGCCAAGTGCTGCGAGCTTCTTCAGCAGCGCCGGCGTGGCGTTGCCGCTTGCGTCGAGGCCGACGGCGACCGGCATCAGCTTTTGCACTACCGGCTTGTCGGCCGCAACGGCGGCGACGTCGGTGATGTGAGCCGCCAGACGGCGCGGGGAAGCATAGGGGGTGACAGTTGCGGTCGACCCCGCCAAACCGGCATTTTTCAAGGAAATGGCCAGCGCAGCGGCAAAGGCTTCACCCAGCTTCTTGAGCGCCTTGGGCGGTAGTTCTTCAACGAAGAGTTCAACGAGCAGATTCTTGGACGACATATCAGGCAGCTTTCTTGGCGTTCTGTTCTTCGAGCTTGGCCAGCACTTCGTTGGCCCACTCGCGCGGGGCCATCGGGAAGCCGAGGCGGGCGCGGGAGTCGAGGTAGGCTTGGGCGACGGCGCGGGCGAGGTTGCGGATGCGGCCAATGTAGGCGGCGCGCTCGGTGACGGAAATCGCGCCACGCGCATCGAGCAGGTTGAAGGTGTGCGCGGCCTTGAGCACTTGTTCGTAGGCGGGCAGCGCGAGTTGCGCGGTCATCAGGTGCTGGGCCTGCTTTTCGTGTGCGCCGAAGGCGGTGAACAGGAAGTCGGCGTCGGAGTGCTCGAAGTTGTAGGTCGATTGCTCGACTTCGTTCTGGTGGTAGACGTCGCCGTAGGTCAGGCCTTCCGTCCATGTCAGGTCGAAAACGTTTTCAACGCCTTGCAGATACATGGCAAGGCGTTCCAGGCCGTAGGTAATCTCGCCGGTGATCGGCTTGCAGTCAATGCCGCCAACTTGCTGGAAGTAGGTAAATTGCGTCACTTCCATGCCGTTCATCCAGACTTCCCAGCCCAGGCCCCAGGCGCCGAGCGTCGGGTTTTCCCAGTCGTCTTCAACAAAACGCACGTCGTTTTTCTTGAGATCAAAGCCGAGGGCTTCGAGCGAGCCGAGGTAGAGCTCCAGGATGTTGTCCGGCGCTGGCTTCAAGACCACCTGATACTGGTAATAGTGTTGCATGCGGTTCGGATTTTCGCCGTAGCGGCCATCCTTGGGGCGGCGCGAGGGCTGCACGTAGGCGGCCTTCCACGGCTCGGGGCCAATGGCGCGCAGGAAGGTGGCGGTGTGGCTGGTGCCGGCGCCGACTTCCATGTCGTAGGGTTGAAGCAGCGCACAGCCCTGTTGGTTCCAGTATTCCTGGAGGCGCAGGATGATCTCTTGAAACGTGGGTTTTTTGCTGGTGCTCATCGGACGCAGTCGAAAAGACGGAAGACCTTGAATTTTACAAGCTTTTGGCGTCGTCCGGCAGTGTGCTTGGCGGTCGATACTGCCCCGTCAACCTCCGCGTTGACACTCGAAAACGATGGTCGCGAAAGGCCCGATTTTCCGGGGTGTTGTTGTTGCCACGCAACACCAGTCAAGGCTCCCGGAATGGCATTGTTTGACGAAATTCAATTAAATCAATAGACTGCGAATCATGTTGCGGTGCAACATCGGCTTTCCCGGGCACAAAGCACGCTGCCATGCGGGATCAGGGCACATTTTTCAGCTTGTTCTGCCGATGTCGTACCCCCGGTAACCGTTCGCCGTCGAAGATGTTTTTCGCGGCGGCACAGTGAAGGAGGTCGCATGTCCACTACGACAATTCTCCCCCCCGCCATGCTGCGGGTTTCATCTGTCGTTTATGTCCTGGCCCAGAAGTTTCTGATGGTCGCCGGGTTGGTTTTTGTTGTGGGTCTCATCGGTATTCAGGCAGGCCATGCCGGATTGATCGATGGACTCAAATCCCTGGTTTTCCCCGCCGAGGCTGTCGCTGTCGAAGAAGAGGCGGTCGAGGCGCCACCGGTTGAAGAAGCGGTGGTTGCGCTCAATCCGCGCATGCGCGGCGCACTCGATTACGTTTCGCGGCGCTATCACGTGTCCACCGACGCCCTGCAACCGATATTTTCGACGGCACAGGCGGTCGGCCGTGACTTGCACCTCGATCCCTTGCTGATCATCGCGGTGATCGGTGTCGAGTCGGGGTTCAATCCCTTTTCCCAAAGCGTCGTCGGCGCCCAGGGGCTGATGCAGGTGATGCCCGGCATCCACAAGGACAAGCTGCCCGATGAAGCCGATCAGTCGGCCTTTCTCGATCCGGTGACCAATGTCCAGGTCGGTGCCAAGGTGCTGAAGGAGTCGATTCGCCGCAATGGCGGTGTCGAGGGCGGCTTGCAGCAGTTCGCCGGGGCCAGCAATGACCCGGATCGTCGCTACGCCTCGAAGGTGCTGGCCGAAAAGCAGCGTCTGGAACAGGCGGCGCTGCGTTTGCGCGCGAGTTGAACCTCGCCGCCGGAAACCTTCGCTCTTCGCGGCGGTCGCAACAGCGATGACGAACTTTGACGAGGAGTGAAGACGGTGGTGCAAATTTCCACGGCAACTTTGGCGGGCGGCTGTTTCTGGTGCCTTGAGGCGGCTTTCGAGCAACTGGACGGGGTGCGCGCGGTCTTACCAGGCTATATGGGCGGCCAGGATCCGGCGCCGACCTACGAGGCGGTTTGCCGTGGCGACACGGGGTACGCCGAGGTGGTGAGACTGGAGTTCGATGCGGCGACGATCGATTTCGCGACCCTGCTGGACATCTTTTTCATCCTTCACGATCCGACCACGTTGAACCGGCAGGGGCACGATATCGGTACGCAGTACCGCTCGGCGATTTTCTTCCATGACGACAGTCAGCGTGCCACCGCCGAAGCGACCATCGCCCGGCTGAATGCCGAGGGGCACTGGCGGTCGCCGATTGTGACCGAGGTGGTGCCGGCCACCACCTTCCATGTGGCCGAGGATTATCACCACCAGTATTTCCGGCGCAATCCGCAGCAGGGTTACTGCCAGGCCGTGGTCGCGCCCAAGGCGATGAAGGTGCGGGCGAATTACGCTGCCCGGCTCAGACCGGACTTTCGATAAATTCGAGTAGTTCGCGCACGAAACGCTCGCGTTGCCACTGGTGCGGCGAGTGATCGGTGCCTTCGTAGATGCGCAGCATGGCGTTGGGGATATTGTCCGCCACGTAGTGCGCCGTCGCTGTGTGGTAGAAGTTGCTTTGGCCGCCATAGACCAGCAGGGTCGGCAGCGGAATGTTCGCCAGCACGTCGCGATAGTCGGCGGCGGTCAGGCTCAGCCAGCAGTTGATCAGCGGCTCCGGATTCTGGGCGCGCAGGCCGGCGCGGGAGCGTTCCCAGCCGGCGGCGTTTTCTTCGTATTTGGTACGGGCGCGTTCGTTGAGGCCGAGGGCAGTCAGTTTGAGCACCCCTTCGGCAAAATCGTCCTCTAGCCAGGTGAGCAGTTGCCGGTTGCGGTCGACGTCGAAATTTCCGTAAATTCCATGCGGCCAGTCGTCGGCGGTGAGCAGCCGGGGCGACTGGTCGATCAGGCACAGCTTGCCCAGCCCGTGCGTGCCGTGGTCGCGCAGGTATTGCCAGAGGGTGAGTGCGCCCATCGAGTGGCCGACGGCAGTGGCATTGTCGATGCCATAGTGGTCGACGAGATTCTTCAGGTCGCGCGCCATGCGTTCGACGGTAGCGGAGCCCGGGTGGGCCAGCGAGTGGCCGCCGTGGCCACGTGCATCCCAGCGATAAACCCGGTGGTGCGCGTTGAGTTCGTCCAGAAACGGAAACCATTCCTGGCTGCTCGATGTCCAGCCGTGCAGCAGGATCAGTGGCGAACCTTCGCCGGAAATCCTGACGTGAATTTTTTCGCCGTCGTCGGCCACGAAATGCGTCATCGCTCAGCTCTATAAAATCGCAAAGTCGCCAGTATAATCGCCGCCATCAATACGCAGGAGTATGGAAATGTTCGACTGGAGAGACTACGGCAACGGCATCATCGCCTTCGACGCCGGCTACGTGCGCCCGATCCTGGCGGCCATCCACATGATCGTCGACGATGGCCGCGTGGCCTTCATCGACACCGGCAGCAACGACTCGCTGCCGAATGTGCTGGAAGCGCTGAACAAGGTCGGCTTGAGTCGCGAGGCGGTCGATTACGTCATCCTGACCCATATCCACCTCGACCATGCCGGCGGCGCCGGGGCGCTGATGCGCGAGTTCCCGAACGCCAAACTGGTGGTCCACCCGCGCGGCTCACGCCATATGGCCGAGCCGTCCAAGCTCGTTGCCGGCGTGACCGCCGTTTATGGCAAGGAGTACGTCGATACCGTCTACGGCGACATCCTGCCCATTCCCGCCGAGCACATCATGGACGCCCACGAAGGTCTGAGTCTGCAACTTGGCAGCCGCGAACTGTTCTGCATCGATACCCCGGGCCACGCCAAGCATCACATCTGCATTGTCGACCGGAAGGCAGGCGCCATTTTCACCGGCGACATGTTCGGTCTTTCCTACCGCGAATTCGATGTCAACGGTCGCCAGTTCATTCTGCCGACGACCAGCCCGACGCAGTTCGACCCGGCCGAGATGCGCGCTTCTATCGACCGTCTGCTCGGCTACGCCCCGCAGGCGATGTATCTGACCCACTACGCGCAGGTGCACGACGTTCCGGCGCGCGGCGTCGACCTCCATCGCCGCCTCGACGCCCATGTCGCCATCGCCGAAGCGCATGCCAAGGATGGGGAAACCCGCCACGCCGCGATCAAGCAGGAACTCACCGCCTACCTGCTGGCGGAATTGCGTAGCCACGGTTGCACCCTGCCCGAAGCGACCATTCTCGACATTCTGGCCACCGACCTGGAGCTGAATGTGCAGGGGCTGACCTGGTGGATGGATCACCGGGGCTGATTCCGGGATAGCCGGGCTTTCGGCTGACCTGTTGCGGTCAACCGCCAAAATTGCCCGATTTTGAAATTTACCGGATGGCGTCGCGGGGGCGCCGTCGCCATCCGGCCAGACCCAGCAGGCCGCAAGCCAGCATCAAGCCCAGCGCCGGCCAGTTGCCGAAACGGGCATAGGGCGTCATGCCCCCGTAGGCGCGGATTTCACCTTGCAGAACGTCGGTGGTGAAGGGGTCGAGTACGCCCTGAAGCGTGCCGTCGGCTGCGATGATTGCCGTCATGCCGGTATTGGTGGCGCGCAACATCGGGCGGCCGGTTTCGATGGCGCGCAGACGGGCGATCTGCAAATGTTGCGGTTGCGCCAGCGAGCGGCCGAACCAGGCGGTATTCGATAGATTGACGAGGATGCCGGCCTGCGGCAGGGCGCGAATGATCTCCTCGCCAAAAACATCCTCGTAGCAGATATTGACCGCGACTTGCTGTCCGGCGAGCGCCAGCGGCGGCTGTTCCTCCGCGCCGCGCGAAAAACCGGACATCGGAATGTGGGCATAAGCCATGAACCAGGCGAAGCCGGGCGGAATGAATTCACCGAAAGGAACGAGGTGGCGCTTGCTGTAGGTCTGGCTCGGCGAGCTGCCAAGGCTGACCGCGCTGTTCCAGTAGACGTCGCGGTCGCCGGTCAGGGCGCCGGTGATCAGATCGCCGCCGTGCGCGCGTACGGCCTGGTTCAGGGCGTCGCGGTAAGCTGCGGGCAGGTTGTCGAAGAAGACCGGCAGCGAGGTTTCGGGCAGGATGGTCAGTTGCGCCGGGTGCCGTTCGATCAGGTCGAGATAGAGGTTCAGCGTACGGGTGAGGGCTTCCGGGCGGAACTTCATTTCCTGCGGGATGTTGCCCTGAATCAGCGCGACGCTGACAGGCTCGCCGATGGGTTGCGTCCATTGCACTTGGCGCAACCCGAACCCGCCGACGGCAAGCAGGGCGACGAAGACCAGTCCGCTACGCCAGCGCGCCAACGCGGCACCGGCCAGCGCGACCAGCAGCGACAGACCATGCACGCCGATTAGCGGCGCGAAGCCGGCCAGCGGACTGGGCGGCGCTTGCGAATAGCCGACGGCGAGCCACGGAAAGCCAGTGAAAATCCAGCTTCTGAGCCAGTCGACCGTGGCGATCAGGGCGGCGAAGTACAGTGCCTGTCGCCAGCGGGTTTCCGGCTGCCAACGCTTGAACAAGGCGCCGGCCAGCATCGGAAACAGCGCCATGACGCCGCAGAACAGGAAGGCGGCGATGCCGGCCAGCCACCAGGGCATGCCGCCGAAGACCGAGAGGCTGACATAGACCCACGAAACGCCGGTGAGAAAGAAGCCGAGCCCGAAGGCGAGCCCGGTGAGTGCCGCCTGGCGGGTTGTCGCGGCAGTACGCAACAGTTGAAACAGGCCCAGCCAGATGGCTGGCGCCAGCCAGAACAGGCCAAAGGGGGCGAAGCAGAGAACGCCGGCCGCGCCGATGAGGGCGGCGATGGCCCGGCGTGCTGCCGGCGTTTCCAGCAAAGTGCTAATCGGCACCGGCTACGGGTTTGGGCGGCGGAGTGACGAGCAGGGTGTAGAGGCGTCTGCTGTCGGCGCGCAGCACCTGGAAACGGAGGCCGTCAATGTCGACCACCTCGTTGCGCTTGGGTACGCGGCCAAGGTGACGCAGCACCAGGCCGCCGACGGTATCGAATTCCTCGTCGGAGAAGCGGGTGGCGAAGGCTTCGTTGAAATCCTCGATTTCGGTGCGCGCCTTGACGCGGTAGCGCCCGGTGGAATCGAGGCGGATGTTGTCGTGCGCTTCGTCGAAATCGTATTCGTCCTCGATGTCGCCGACGATCTGCTCAAGCACGTCTTCGATGGTGACGAGACCGGCGACGCCGCCATATTCGTTGACGACGATGGCCATGTGGTTGCGCGAGACGCGGAATTCGCGCAGCAGCACGTTGAGGCGCTTCGATTCGGGAATGAAGACCGCCGGCCGCAACCAGTCGCGCAGGTCGAAACTCGCTTCGGTATGGATGCGCAGCAGATCCTTGGCGAGCAGCACGCCGAGCACGTTGTCGCGATCGCCATCGACCACCGGAAAGCGCGAATGGGCGGCTTCGATGACCACCGGCACGATCTCCTTGATCGGGTCGTCAACGTCGATGACGTCCATCTGGGCGCGAGGAATCATCACGTCGGTAACACGGGTGTCGGAAGCGGCAAGGGCGCCTTCGATGATGGTCAGCGCATCGGCATCCATCAGGTTGCGCTCGTAGGCGCCATGCAGGATTTCGAGCAGTTGCTCGCGGTCTTCCGGTTCGCGCAGCAGCAGCGAAGTCAGGCGTTCGATGAAACTGGGTTTACTGTCACTGTCCATGATGTTTAAACCGCATACGGGTCTGGATAACCGAGCGCGGCGAGAATCTCCCTTTCTTCGTCTTCCATGGCCTGGGCATCATCGTCGTTGTCATGATCCCGACCCTGCAAATGCAGCATACCATGCACCGTCAGGTGTGCGTAATGGGCGGCCAGCGGCTTGTTCTGGTCGGCGGCCTCGCGTGCCACGACACTCGGGCAGATCACCAGATCGCCCATGACCCTCGGTGTCGTTTCGTAGGGGAAAGACAGCACATTGGTCGCGTAGTTCTTGCCGCGATAGTCGTGGTTGAGCGTCTGGCCTTCGTCGGCGTCGACCAGGCGGATGGTGACTACCCCGCCGCCGGCCAGCGCCGTCCGCGCCCAGCGCACGAAATCTGCCCGTAACGGTAAGCCTTCGCGGTTACAGGCGTATTGCACGGAAAGATCAAGGCGTTTGCTTGGTGTGGGATTCATAGGCGGCAACGATGCGGGCGACCAGCGGATGGCGCACCACGTCTTCTTTCTGAAATTCGGTAAAGGCCAGGCCGCGCACTTCCCTGAGGATGTCGCGCGCTTCGCGCAGGCCGCTTTTTTGTCCCTTGGGCAGGTCGACCTGGGTCAGGTCGCCGGTGACGACCGCCTTGGCACCGATACCGATGCGCGTCAGGAACATCTTCATCTGCTCCGGCGTCGTGTTCTGCGCCTCGTCGAGAATGATGAAGGCGTGATTCAGGGTGCGCCCGCGCATAAAGGCAAGCGGGGCAATTTCGATGGCGTTCTTTTCGTACTGCTTGCTGGCGCGCTCGTGGCCCATCAGGTCGTACAGCGCATCGTAGAGCGGGCGCAGGTAGGGGTCGATCTTCTGCGTCAGGTCGCCGGGCAGAAAGCCGAGTCGCTCGCCGGCTTCGACGGCCGGGCGGGTCAGGATGATGCGGTCGACCAGGTCGCGCTCCAGCGCATCGACGGCAGAGGCGACGGCGAGGTAGGTTTTTCCGGTACCGGCAGGGCCGATACCGAAGGTGATGTCGTGTTCCTGGATCGCCTTCAGATAGGCGACCTGGCGTGGCGTGCGGCCGTGCAGATCGGTCTTGCGGGTGAGCAGTTGCGGCCCGTCCACCGGGCCGTCGGTGGCGCGCGAGATGCGGCGTACCGGGGCATTGAGAAACTCGATCAGGCCGAGCTGGATTTCATCGATCGACAGCGGCTTGCGTGCCAATCCGTAGAAATGGCGCAGGGCATCTGCGGTCAACGCCGATTTTTCGCCCAAAATCGAAAAACGCTCGGCGCGTCGCTTGATGGTGACATCGAAGCCGGTTTCGATCTGTCGGATGTTTTCGTCCAGCGGCCCGCACAGATTGGCCAGCAAGGCGTTGTCGACCGGCGCCAGCGCTACCTGCACCGGTTTGCTCTTCGGCGCCGGCTTAATCTTCTCGGATGACAATTTCGCCTCTCAGGCTGTGCGACAGGGCCGACGTGATCCGCACATCGACGAAGGTGTCGATCAGGCGCAGATTGCCGGCGAAGTTCACGATCCGGTTATTGTCGGTGCGTCCTGCCAGTTCAAGCGCATCCTTCTTCGAGGCGCCTTCGACCAGCACGCGCTGGATGCTACCGACCATTGCCTGGCTGATGACCTGCGCCTGCTCGTCGATGCGTTTTTGCAAACGCAAAAGACGCGCCGATTTGATATCGGCTGGCGTCGAGTCTTCCATTTCGACCGCTGGCGTGCCGGGGCGCGGGCTGTAGATGAAGGAAAACGAGCTGTCGAAGCCGACTTCGTCGATCAGCTTCATCGTCTTCTCGAAATCCTCGTCGGTCTCGCCCGGAAAACCGACGATGAAGTCGGTGGACAAGGAAATGTCCGGTCGCGCCGCGCGCAGCTTGCGAACGATGGATTTGTATTCAATCACGGTATAGCCGCGCTTCATCGCCGCCAGCACGCGATCGGCGCCAGCCTGAACCGGCAGGTGCAGATGCGATACCAGCTTGGGCACGGTGGCGTAAGTGTCGATCAGGCGCTGCGACATTTCGCGCGGATGCGAGGTCGTGTAGCGGATACGCTCGATGCCCGGCACTTCGGCGATGTACTCGATCAGCAGCGCCAGGTCGGCCTTCTCTTCACTGTCGGCCATGTCGCCGCGATAGGCGTTGACGTTCTGCCCGAGCAGCGTGACTTCCTTGACCCCGTGCGCGGCCAGGTCGGCCACCTCGGTCAGCACGTCGTTGAACGGACGCGAAACCTCGCCACCCCGGGTGTAGGGAACGATGCAGAAGGTGCAAAATTTCGAGCAGCCCTCCATGATCGACACGAAAGCCGACGCGCCCTTGATCTCGGCAGGCGGCATCGCATCGAACTTCTCGATCTCGGGAAAGGAAACATCGACCGCCGCCTTGCCCTTGAGTCGGCGCTCGGCAATCAGTTGCGGCAGTCGGTGCAGCGTCTGCGGGCCGAACACGACATCGACGTAAGGCGCGCGGGCGACGATGGCGTCGCCCTCCTGGCTGGCGACGCAGCCGCCGACGCCGATCACCAGATTGGGGTTGAGCTGCTTCAGATGGCGCACCCGGCCGAGATCGTGGAACACCTTTTCCTGCGCCTTTTCGCGCACGGAACAGGTGTTGAAGAGAATGATGTCGGCGTCTTCGGGGGTGTCGGTCTTGACGATCCCTTCGGAGGCATTGAGTACGTCGGCCATCTTGTCCGAATCGTACTCATTCATCTGGCACCCGAAGGTGCGGATGAACAATTTCTTTGGCATGGATAAACTACTTTGCGGAATCAGGGGCGCCGGAAGGGCGAAAATCGGAATGTGCGAGGAGGGACGCATTATAACCGAGCGCAAAACTCATTGACCGAAGAACGCCCGGCAAACTATAATCCACGCCCTTAAAGCGTGGTGATGTAGCTCAGACGGTTAGAGCGATGGATTCATAACCCATAGGTCGGCAGTTCGATTCTGCCCATCACCACCAGGAACTTTGCAAGCGAAAGGCCAACCTTACCGGTTGGCCTTTTTTGCGCCCATTTGGGTTGAGCGTTGCCGGGCGGTTCCCTTGCGGCCCATCTGGTAATCGGAGCCGCTATCGTCTATCTTATTTGTCTGCAAAACCGGTGGCAGGAGAGACTGGCATGTTGAACAAAAACGAACTTTTCAGAAGACTCAACACACGCTCCCCGGAAGTCGTCGAACGACTCATCGTGCTATGGGGCAGTGCGGATCTGGTTGCTTACATCAACGAACTGATGTCCAACTCCAAAGGCGGTGTGGCTGCGACCGATGACTTCCGTTTCGTGCTGTCGAGCCTCAAGGCAGAGCATGAAAGGGAGTTCCCGCATCATGCGGCGCCAATGCCCGAGATCAAGGAGAACGTGCTTGCGCAAAACGCCGAATTCAACACGGTGAATTCCCGCTTCCCGCGGATCGGTCAGCGCATTATGGCAACCTGGGGCAGCGCCAAATTTTGCGAGTACACCAATGAACTGATGAACGACAAGCGGGAGGGACATCGGCAAGGCTTCCCCGAAGATGTCGTGGTGGCGCTTTTCAGGTTGATGCAGGAACATGACAAGCAGTTTCCACAATTCGTTCTCAAGATCACCGATATCTGGTCGCTGACCAACAAGATGTAGGCGAGGCACCGGGTTGTCGGCAACTCGGTGATGGCATGGTTAGCCCATGCGGGTGAAACGAAAAGATACAACTTGTTTCACAAAGCCCGCTGGCAAACGTTTCTTTCTTCGCGATGATGGCGGTTCAGGAATTTGCGGAGAAAGAAATCATGTCAATGTCCAATTGCTGGCAAAAAGATGTCGTCACCAGTTTCCTTCGGGTATCGCGGGCGCATTTCGGCCTTGATCAGCGAAGCGCAGGGGGGCTGGCTCGCGGGTTGCGGCTACCCCGAAGCATTTTGCAATCCTTGCTGATTGCTGGCAGTTTGAGTGGTTCGCTCGGCGGTGTCGCGCATGCCGGGGTTTCTGGAACCCCGTCTTCGGAGACGGGGGCCGAACTGGCATCGCCGGAATGTGCGCAGTCAGTCAGCCAGACAGGTCGCAGGTTGCCGGTCGAGCGTATGCCTTGATGGGTTGAGGCACGTCGATTTTCGTTCCGCTGTGAAACAAATCACACTGGGAAAGCTATTCCGATAGGAGAATAGCTTCCATGAAATCCCTGCGTACCGCTACGTTAGTGCTGACAGCGCTGGTCGTCCCCGGCGGTCTGCTGTTGCTTGCGCCAATGGCGATCCGTGCCTATCGCGGGTGGCGTCGCTAACCGGCGTGGTTATCGTAGCTCCCGGACTGCCGGACGCTGACTATTCCTGGGTTTTTACGCCGGGTTTGCGGCCGGGGGCAGCTGAAGGCATGTAGCCGGAAACCCGGCAGAACATACCCTCGATGGGGGTGCCATTCTTGAAGACGGTCATGCTGCACATTGAAATCGCTTTTTGCGCGGATAGTTCGAGCAGCGAGTTGCGAACGTCGGAGAGGGCGATGCCCGTTCCCTTGGCGATGTCGGCGTCGAGCAATTGGCCGTGTTTTTTAAGGTGCAAGAGGATGGAATCTGTGTGCATGTGTTGAGCCTTCAGGAGAAATGCTTGGAAAAACTTGCGCCTCGAATGACCGGAGCGGTTGTCGAGGCCTGGGGTGATGTCTGAAAGGCACAAGGCCAACCCTTGAGGATTGGCCCCAGCGCTTGATTGTTTGGTGGGCCCGCAGGGACTTGAACCCTGGACCAAAGGATTATGAGTCCTCTGCTCTAACCAACTGAGCTACAGGCCCGAACTCTTTACGATCCGTTAGTGTCCAGGAAACTGCGCAGCTTATCGGAACGGCTGGGGTGACGCAGCTTGCGCAGGGCTTTTGCTTCTATCTGACGGATGCGCTCGCGGGTGACATCGAACTGCTTGCCGACTTCTTCCAGGGTGTGGTCGGTGTTCATTTCGATGCCGAAACGCATGCGCAGCACCTTGGCTTCGCGCGTCGTCAGCGTATCCAGGATTTCCTTGGTGACGCCGCGCAGGCTGGAGTACATCGCCGCATCGGCCGGAGCCAGGGTGGCGGAGTCTTCGATGAAGTCGCCGAGGTGCGAATCGTCGTCGTCGCCAATCGGGGTTTCCATGGAAATCGGTTCCTTGGAAATCTTCATGATCTTGCGGATCTTTTCCTCGGGCATTTCCATCTTCTTGGCCAGCGTCGCCGGATCGGGTTCGGCACCGGTTTCCTGAAGGATCTGGCGGCTAATCCGGTTCATCTTGTTGATCGTTTCGATCATGTGAACCGGGATGCGGATGGTGCGGGCCTGGTCGGCAATGGAGCGGGTGATCGCCTGGCGAATCCACCAGGTGGCGTAGGTCGAGAACTTGTAGCCACGACGGTATTCGAATTTATCGACGGCCTTCATCAGGCCGATGTTGCCTTCCTGGATCAGATCGAGGAACTGCAGACCGCGGTTGGTGTATTTCTTGGCGATCGAGATCACGAGGCGCAGGTTGGCTTCGGTCATTTCGCGCTTGGCACGGCGGGCCTTGGCTTCGCCGGTGGACATCTGCTTGTTGATGTCCTTGAGGTCCTTGAGCGGGATGCCGATGTGATCCTGAAGGGCGAGCAACTTCTTCTGCTCTTCCTTGATTGCCGGGGCATTGCGGGTCAGGATGGCGACGTAGGTCTTGGGGGCGGCCGCGATTTCGCCGTCGATCCAGTCAAGATTGACTTCATTGCCCGGGAAAGCCTGGATGAACTGCGGGCGGGGCATCTTGACCTTTTCGACGCAGATTTGCTGAATCTTGCGTTCGGACTTGCGCACCATCTCAACCATCCCGCGCACACTGTCGCACAAGCGTTCGATCGAACGCGACGTGAAGCGGATGTTCATCAACTCGTCAGTGATCTGTTGGCGCAGCTTCAGGTAGGCCTTGTCCTGCGAACCCTTACTGGCAAGCGCCTTCTGCATCTTGGCGTGCAGCGCCTTGATGGTGGTGAAGCGTTCCAGGGCATCGGTCTTGAGTTGCAACAAGGACGCAGACACAGCGCCGGCGCCGCCGTCGTCCTCGCCGCCATCGTCCTCGTCATCTTCCTCTTCGATTTCTTCCGGGAGGTCGGCCGTCGGGGGGGATTCGACAGCGTTGGGGTCGATCAGGCCGTCGACCAGTTCGTCGATGCGCATTTCGTCGGCTTCGACCTTGGTGGCCATGTCGATGATGTCGGCAATCGTCGTCGGGCAGGCGGAAATGGCTTGCACCATGTGCTTGAGGCCATCTTCGATGCGTTTGGCGATTTCGATTTCGCCTTCGCGGGTCAGCAGCTCGACCGAGCCCATTTCACGCATGTACATGCGCACCGGGTCGGTAGTGCGACCGAATTCCGAGTCGACCGTGGACAGCGCCTGCTCGGCCTGCTCTTCGACTTCTTCGTCGTCGGTCGCGGTGGCGGCGGTGTCCGACATCAGCAAATCTTCGGCTGCCGGGGCTTCGTCGAAGACCTGGATGCTCATGTCGCTGAATGTGGAGATGATCGTCTCGATACTTTCAGCGTCGACCACGTCGTCCGGCAGGTGGTCGTTGATTTCGGCGTACGTCAGGTAGCCGCGCTCCTTGCCGAGCTTGATCAGGTTCTTGAGGCGCGTCTTGCGGGCTTCCGCATCCATCGGCGCCGGTGCTTCGGTCAGCGCGCCTTCGAGCAGGGCGCGTTCGGCAGCCTTCTCCTTGGCTTTGCTGGTGCGAGCCTTCGGGGCTTCCTTAGCGGTGTCTTTTGCCTTAGCCATGACCACGATCCATATAATTGGAGAAAACCATAGATTATACCATAACTTAGCTGCGATTTCCCCGGTTGGCGAGGAGGTCGATGTAGGCCTGTTTTTCTTCGGGGGTCAGGCCGGCCACCCCAAGTTTTTGCACGCGGATCTGCAATTCGGCGAAGGCGCGCTTCTGGTCACCTTCCTGGAATTTTTCCAGGGTCGCGTGAAACTCCGCCTCTGCTTCACCTTCGTCAAACGGGCGATCCAGAAGTTCCGACGCGAAGCGTTCGATCAGCGAAGCTTCCGGCAGGCCGCGAATCTGCTCGCGGAGATAGGCGTAGCCGGGAACGTTCGGGTGAGCCGCGACGAGTTTGTGCAGAAGGAGCAGTGCGGGGCGCTCGGTAGTGTCCGGCAGCAGGTCGACCGGCAACAAGCGGGCCAGCGCCGGCTTTTGCAGCACGATGCGCAGCAGGTTCCGGGTCAGCGAGGGCGCGCTGCGTGTCGCCTTGGGTGGGGCGGCCGGGGTGTAGGAGCGCAGGTCGCACAGGCGCTCGACCTCCTGCTGGGCGAAACCGCTCGCTTCAGCCAGGCGTTTGACCAGTTGCAGGCGCAGTAAAGGCGTCGGCAATTTGAGCAGCAGGGGCTTGGCTTCGTAGATCAGTTGGGCCTTGCCTTCCGAACTGGTCAGGTCGCAGCGCTGGGCAAGCTCGCGCAGCAGAAAGTCGGAAAGCGGCATCGCCTGGGCGACCTGGCGGTCGAATTGTTCCTTGCCGAATTCGCGGATATAGCTGTCAGGATCATGCTCGGACGGCAGGAAGATGAATGCGAGGCGCTTATTGTCGGCCAGCGCTTCCAGCGAGTTTTCGAGGGCGCGCCACGCCGCCTTGCGGCCGGCATTGTCGCCGTCGAAGCAGAAAACGACGCGGTCGACCTGGCGCAACAGCTTGCTGACGTGGGTGGCGGTGGTCGCCGTGCCGAGCGTGGCAACGGCATTGCCGACCCCGTTCTGGGCCAGCGCGATCACATCCATGTAGCCTTCGGTAACGATGGCGGTGTCGGTTTCGCGGAGCGCCTGGCGGGCTTGCGGCAGGCCGAACAGTTCGCGACCTTTTTCGAATAGTGGCGTTTCCGGCGAATTCAGGTATTTCGGTTCGCCCTGGTCGATGATGCGTCCGCCGAAGGCAATGATTTCGCCCTTCTGGTTGATGATCGGGATCATCAGGCGGTCGCGGAAGCGGTCGTAGCGGCGGCCCGCCTCGTTTTCGATGACCAGTCCGGCAATTTTCAGTTCGTCGGCGTTGTAATCCGGGAAAACTTCCTGCAAATTCTGCCAGCCGTCCGGTGCGTAGCCCATGCCGAAGCGGGCGGCTACTTCTCCGGTCAAGCCGCGTTTCTTGCAGTATTCGATGGCGCGTGGCGAGCGCTTGAGTTGATCCTTGTAGTACTGCGCCGCGCGCGCCATGACTTCGATCAACGTGCGCGTCTGGCCGGGCTTTTCATCCTTGAAGCCGCGACCTTCGCTTTCCGGCACCTGCATGCCGGCACGCTGGGCCAGTTCCTTGACCGCCTCGACGAAACCCAGCCCCTGGTATTCCATGACGAAGCTGATCGCCGTGCCGTGCGCGCCGCAGCCGAAGCAGTGGTAGAACTGCTTGGTCGGGCTGACCGTGAAGGACGGTGATTTTTCGTTGTGGAAGGGGCAACAGGCGGCGTAGTTGGCGCCGGCCTTCTTGAGCGGCACATAGCCGTCCACCAGGTCGACGATGTCGACCCGGGCCAGCAGATCCTGAATGAACGATTCCGGGATCACCAGTATTTAGCCGGCAAGTGCAGCCTTGACCAGCTTCGAGACTTCCGCCATGTCGGCCTTGCCAGCGAGGCGCGGCTTGAGGACGGCCATCAGCTTGCCCATGTCGGCCGGCCCCTTGGCGCCGGTTTCGGCGACGGCGGCAGCGACGGCGGCAGCGGTTTCCTCGGTGCTCATTTTTTCCGGCAGGTAAGCCGCAAGCACGGCGATTTCAAACTTCTCGGCGTCGGCCAGTTCCTGGCGACCGGCGGCTTCGTATTGGGTGACGCTGTCCTTGCGCTGCTTGGTCAGCTTTTCGATGACGGCGACGACGGCGGTGTCATCCAGTTCGACGCGCTCGTCGACTTCCTTCTGCTTGACGGCAGCGAGCAGCAGGCGGATGGCGGCCAGCTTGGCCGATTCCTTGGCCTTCATGGCCGTTTTCATGTCTTCGGTGATGCGTGCTTTGAGGCTCATTTTGTTGCTCTTCAGAAAATATCGCCGGGAAAAAAGACAAAGCCGCCAGCTTTTGAGGGCGGGCGGCTCTTTTTTGCTGCGAAATGGACTGGATCAGTACATTTTCGGCGGCAGGGTCAGGCTACGGAGGCGCTTGTGTTGACGTTTAACGGCAGCGGCAGCCTTGCGCTTACGCTCGGCGGTGGGCTTTTCGTAAAACTCGCGAGCACGCAGTTCGGTCAGCAGGCCCGTCTTTTCGACAGTGCGCTTGAAGCGGCGAATCGCCACCTCGAACGGCTCGTTTTCCTTGACACGAATGTTCGGCATATAAATCACCCCCTTCCGTTAGGCGCCTGCCAGGTCAAGTAATCGGCAGTGCGCGCAAAATTTGTATCCGCATGGTTGCGGAAAGCCGAGCAGTATATTGCAAAAAACCTTTTTGGCTCAAGTGTTAAAATGCGCGCCCATGTTGATCCTCGGTGTCGAATCCTCCTGCGACGAAACCGGAATCGCGCTTTACGACAGCGCGGCCGGGCTGTTGTCGCACGCTTTGCACTCGCAGGTGGCGATGCATGCCGAGTACGGCGGCGTCGTGCCGGAGCTGGCCTCGCGCGACCACATCCGGCGCGTCGTGCCCCTGTTGCGGTCGACCCTCGAAAATGCCGGAAAATCATTGGACGACATCGACGCCATCGCCTACACGCGCGGCCCCGGGCTGGCCGGTGCCCTGCTGGTCGGCTGCGCCTTTGCCGAGGCGCTGGCCGTGGCGCTGGATAAACCGACGATTCCGGTGCATCACCTCGAAGGACATTTGCTGTCGCCGTTGCTGTCGGTCGATCCGCCCGAGTTTCCCTTCGTCGCCCTGCTGGTTTCCGGCGGCCACACGCAATTGATGCGGGTGACCGGCGTCGGCGAGTACGAGTTGCTGGGCGAAACGCTGGACGATGCGGCCGGCGAAGCTTTCGACAAGAGCGCCAAGCTGCTCGGCTTGCCATACCCCGGCGGCGCGCTGCTCTCGAAGCTGGCCGAACAGGGGACGCCGGGCGTCTACGAATTGCCGCGACCGATGCTGCACTCCGGCGATCTCAGTTTCAGTTTTTCGGGTCTCAAGACGGCGGTGCTGACGCTGGTGCGCGAACAGGGCGACGCGCTGAGCGACGAATTCAAGGCCGACGCGGCGCGGGCTTTTCAGGAAGCCATCGTCGAGGTGCTGGTGAAAAAATCATTGAAGGCGCTCAAGCAGACCGGCCTGCGGCAACTGGTGGTGGCCGGCGGCGTCGGCGCCAACCGGCAGTTGCGGGCGACCCTTGATGACGAGGCAAAACGCAAGCGTTTCCGCGTCTATTACCCGGAGCTGGAATTCTGCACCGACAACGGCGCGATGATCGCGCTGGCCGGTTGCCTGCGTTTGCAGGCGGGCACGCCGGCCAAGCAGGCCGGCGATTTTGCCGTTCAGCCGCGCTGGCCGCTGATGGAAATGTCGTCCGTCGGCGCCAAGTAGAAAATCGGCCTTTTTTCGCCGTCGACCGCAACCGACGCCTTTTTCCCTTTGCGCTTCGGGCAATCCTTGCAGCGTGGCTTGCGTTTGCAACACTTCTTTCCCATGAGCGCCTTTCCTACGTCGGATTTGCCGCGAACCCTACTCAACCGCTAACCCGATGCGGGAAAGCGGCTGGGCAGGTTCGTTTCTTTCATTAGAGCTCAGGCAAGGTCGTAACGATCCAGGTTCATCACCTTGTTCCAGGCGGCGACGAAGTCACGCACGAAGACCGGTTGCGCGTCGCTGCTCGCATAAACCTCGGCAATCGCGCGCAACTGCGAGTTCGAGCCGAAGACGAGATCGACGACCGTTCCCGTCCATTTCAGATCGCCGGTCGCGCGGTCGCGTCCTTCCAGCACGCCTTCCGCTGTCGCGGACGTCTGCCATTTCGTGCCCATGTCGAGCAGGTTCACGAAGAAGTCGTTGCTCAGCGTCTCCGGCCGCTGTGTGAATACACCGAGGGTGGAATGATCGAAGTTTGCGTTCAGGGCGCGCAGGCCGCCGATCAGCACTGTCATCTCGGGGGCAGTCAGCGTCAGTAACTGCGCCTTGTCGACCAGTTGTTCCGCCGCCACGCTTTCCACTCCCTTGCGGGCGTAGTTGCGGAAGCCGTCGGCGAGCGGTTCGAGTACGGCAAAGGATTCAACGTCGGTCTGTTCCTGCGCGGCATCGGTGCGCCCGGCTGCGAAGGGCACCGTGACGTCCTGGCCGGCCTTGCGGGCAGCGACTTCGACGGCAGCGCAGCCCCCCAGCACGATCAGGTCGGCCAGTGAAACCTTCTTGCCGCCAGACTGCGCAGCATTGAAATCTGCCTGAATTGCTGCCAGCGCCTGCAACACCGTGGCCAGTTCGGCGGGCTGGTTGACCGCCCAGTCCTTTTGCGGCGCCAGGCGAATGCGTGCGCCGTTGGCGCCGCCACGCTTGTCGCTGCCCCGGAAGGTTGCAGCGGAAGCCCAGGCGGTGGTGACCAGTTGCGGAATGCTGAGGCCGGACGCCAGGATTTTGGCCTTCAGTGCCGCAATGTCCTGTTCGTCGACCAAGGGGTGATCGACGGCGGGCACCGGGTCTTGCCAGATCAATGCTTCCTGCGGCACCAGCGGGCCCAGATAGCGGGCGCGCGGGCCCATGTCGCGGTGCGTCAGCTTGAACCAGGCGCGGGCGAAGGCATCGGCGAACTGGTCAGGATTTTCCAGGAAGCGCCGCGAAATTTTTTCGTAGGCCGGGTCGAAGCGCAGCGACAGGTCGGTGGTCAGCATCGCGGGAGCGTGCCGCTTGTCCGGGTCGTGCGCGTCCGGCACCGTGCCGGCGCCCATGCCGTGTTTCGGCGTCCATTGGTGCGCGCCGGCCGGGCTCTTGGTCAGCTCCCATTCGTAGCCGAACAGGTTCCAGAAGAAGTTGTTGCTCCATTTCGTCGGCGTCGTCGTCCACGTCACTTCCAGGCCGCTGGAGATGGTGTCGCCGCCCTTGCCACTGCCAAAGCTGCTGGCCCAGCCGAAGCCCTGCGCCTCGATGCCAGCAGCTTCCGGTTCGGCGCCGACATGCTTGGCATCGCCCGCGCCGTGCGTTTTGCCGAAGGTGTGGCCACCGGCGATCAGCGCCACCGTTTCCTCGTCGTTCATCGCCATGCGGGCGAAGGTTTCGCGGATGTCGTGGGCGGCGGCGACGGGGTCGGGGTTACCGTTCGGGCCTTCCGGATTGACGTAGATCAGGCCCATCTGCACGGCGCCGAGCGGGTTTTCCAGGTCGCGTTCGCCCGAGTAGCGTTTCTCGTCCAGCCATTTGTTTTCGCTGCCCCAGTAGATGTCCTCTTCCGGTTCCCAGATGTCGGCGCGCCCCCCGGCGAAGCCGAAAGTCTTGAAGCCCATCGACTCCAGCGCGACGTTGCCGGCGAGGATCATCAGGTCGGCCCAGGAGAGATCGCGGCCGTATTTCTGCTTGATTGGCCACAGCAGCCGGCGCGCCTTGTCGAGGTTGACGTTGTCCGGCCAGCTGTTGAGTGGCGCGAAACGCTGATTGCCGGTACCGCCGCCGCCGCGACCGTCGGAAATGCGGTAGGTGCCGGCGCTGTGCCAGGCCATGCGCACAAAGAGCGGGCCGTAATGGCCGAAGTCGGCCGGCCACCAGTCCTGCGAATCGGTCATCAGGGCGTGCAGATCCTTGACCACGGCGTCGAGGTCGAGGCTTTTGAAGGCTGCGGCGTAGTCGAAGGCCTCGCCCATCGGGTCGGATTTCGAGGAATGCTGGTGCAGGATGTTCAGTTTCAGTTGATTCGGCCACCAGTCGGCGTTCGACGGGGCGCCGGCCACAGTGTGTTTGCGAACGTCACCTGCGAACGGACATTTTGCTTCGTTGCTCATGGTTGTCTCCTTGGATGGTTTGCCGCTTGCCACCGGGGCCGCTCGGGCTCCCTATGCTGGCTGGAATCAGTAGTTGTGCGAAAGGCTGGCAAGGATGTCGATGGTGTTCTCCCAAACCAGTTCTTCATGAACGAAGTGCTGTATGAGTCGGGAAATCATGGTGCCCTCCTATGCTGAACGCAGATCGTTTCGATCTGATGTAAGCAGTCTAGAGGGTGGCGTCCGATTGCACCAATCGATTGTAGCAATGCAGTCGATTAGGTATTGCTATGCCGGAGACGGTGGCGGGATGTTGCGGGCGGTATGCGGTCAGCGTTTTTTCTTGCTGCCGATCTTGCTTTCCTGGCCTGCCAGCAGGCGTTGCAGGTTCTGCCAGTGCTTGCCGATCAAGGCCAGTGCGAGGATGCCGACGACCAGCGTCTGGCCGTTGCCGCCGTGCATCAGTACTTGAAAGACGGGCGCCATCGCAGCCGCCAGCACGGCGCCCAGCGACGAGTAGCGGAAGGCGAAGGCGACGAACAGCCAAGTGCCGAGCACGGCGAGGCCGAGCAGCGGGTCGAGCGCCAGCAGGACGCCGGCGCCGGTGGCGACCCCTTTGCCGCCCTTGAACTTGAGGAAAACCGGAAACAGGTGGCCGAAGAAGACGGCCAGCGCGACGAGGCCGACCACGTTGGTGCTGAAGCCCATTTTCTGGGCGATGAAGACCGCGACCCAGCCCTTGAGCGCGTCGCCGACCAGCGTGAACAGCGCAGCCTTCTTGTTACCGCTGCGCAGGACGTTGGTAGCGCCCGGGTTGCCCGAGCCATAGCTGCGCGGGTCGGCGAGTCCGAAAAGTTTCGAGGAAATCATCGCAAAGGGAACCGAGCCGAGCAGGTAAGCGGCGAGGATGGCGAGAAGCGGGGCGATGGCGGTTTCCATAAGTCCTTGAAGGCGCTGGGGTACAATCGCGGCGAATTTTACACCGCTGCTGCGGTCGACCGCCCCATGGACATCATTTTCATCGAAGAACTGCGCGCCGAAACGTGGATAGGCATCTATCCGCGCGAAAAGGCCATGCCACAGACGGTCGAGATTTCACTGCAAATCGGCGTGTCGACCGCGTCGGCCGGCGCCAGCGACGACATTCGCGACACCGTCGACTACTCGGTGGTCGTCGAGCGATTGCGCAGCGATCTGGCGGCCAGCCATTTCAACCTGCTGGAAAAACTGGCCGAGCACGTCGCCACCTACCTGCTCGAAAATTTCGCCGCCCAATGGGTGCGCGTGTCGGTTGCCAAACTGGGCATGTTGCCCGGCGTCAAACGCGTCGGCGTCATCATCGAGCGCTCGGTCTAAAAAAGCGCAGCCAGTACTGTCATCACCGCAAAGCCGCCGGCCAGCCCGGCGCTGCCGGCCGAAATGCGTCCCAATTTGTGCGCGGCGGGGATCAGTTCGTGGCCAACGACCCAGAGCATGGCGCCTGCTGCGCCTGCGAGTGCGAGGGGAAGCGCGGCGCCGGCAAGGCTGGTGGCGACGACGCCGATCAGCCCGCCGAGCGGCTCGACGAGGCCGGTGGCAAGCGCGATGGCAGCGGCTCGCCAGGCGGGCATGCCAAGGGCTAGCAGGGCGCTGGCAACGATCCAGCCTTCCGGGATGTTCTGCAGGGCAATGCCGAGCGTCATTCCGTGATCCTCTCCCGCTGCGGCGGCGACGCCGACCGCCAGCCCTTCGGGCAGGTTGTGCAGGGCGATGGCGACGACGACAAGGTTCAGGCGCGGTGAGCTGTCACTGGCATCCAGCGTTTCGACGTGCGCGTGCGGAAATCGGCGATCCAGGGTCTGCATCGATGCTGCGCCGACAAGCAGGGCGGCGCCAGTGAGCAGGGCCAGCGGAAGTGGTGCGGCGCTGGCAGAAACGACCTCGACGGCCGGCACGAGCAACGAAAAGAAGCTGGCGGCGAGCATCATGCCGCCGGCAAGACCGAGCAGGGGTGCCATCAGTGCCGGTTGCGGTCGACGCAGAAAAAGCACCGGAATTGCTCCAAGGCCGGTGGCAAGCCCGGCGAACAGGCTGGCCTGCAGGCCAGCGGCGGCGCCTGGGTGGGCGGCGAACCAGACGGCGCCTTGCTCAACGGCAAAGACCAGCGCGCAGATGGCGATGACGATGCCGGCGCCGAGCTGGAGGCGGGCGCGCGGCGCGGTGTAGTGGTGAATGACGAGTTGGGTCATGTGGGCTCTCCGGTGATATGGAAAGCAATTTACCCGGCACCGGTCGATAGCGCCAATCGATTGTCTAAATTCAGATGATTGGATTTGGCAATCAGGCGACGCTGGCGGCGGTGACGGCCTTGGGCTTGAGCGTGCGCACGATGTCGTGCGGGTGGATGCCGACCAGAAAGCCGCGCCGGCCGCCGTTGATGTAGATCAGCGGCAGGTCGAGGATGCTTTGCTCGATGAATACCGGCATCGCCTTCTTGGTGCCGAACGGGCTGGTGCCGCCGACCAGGTAGCCGGTGTGGCGGTTGGCGACTTCCGGCTTGCAGGGTTCGACCTTTTTGCAGCCGATCTGGCGCGCCAACTCCTTGGTCGATACCTTGCGGTCGCCGTGCATCAGCACAATAAGTGGCTTGGCGTTTTCGTCTTCGAAGATCAGCGTTTTGACGACCGCGTGCTCGTCGACGTTCAGCTCGCGGGCGGAAACCTTGGTGCCGCCGTGTTCCTCGTAGGCATAGAGGTGGCTGGAATAGGGCACCTTCTTGGCTTTGAGAAACTTGGTGGCCTGGGTTTCAGGGGCGTGTTCGTTCTTGCTCATGGTGAGATTTTAGCCGCGTGGGTGGTGTTTGCCATGCAGGCTCTTCAGCCGTTCGCGGGCGACGTGGGTGTAGATCTGGGTGGTGGAAATGTCGGCATGGCCGAGTAGCAACTGGACGACGCGCAGGTCGGCGCCGTGGTTGAGCAGGTGGGTGGCGAAGGCGTGGCGCAGGACGTGCGGCGAGAGTTTTTCCGGGGCGATGCCGGCGATGAGCGCGTAACGCTTGATCAGTTGCCAGAAGGCCTGGCGCGTCATCGGGCCGCCCCGCGCGGTGATGAAGAGTGCATCGTCCTGCTGGCCACCGAGAATGTCGGCCCGCGCTTCCTTGAGATAGCGCCCGATCCAGTCGATCGCCTGTTCGCCGAGCGGCACCAGACGCTCCTTGCTGCCTTTGCCGAGTGCGCGCAGAACGCCGTCGGCAAGGCTGACTTCGTGCAGCTTGAGATTGACCAGTTCCGAGACGCGTAGTCCGGTGGCGTAGAGGGTTTCGAGCATGGCGCGGTCGCGCAGGCCGAGCGGGGTGTCGAGATTGGGGGCGCCGAGCAGGGCGTCCACCTGCTTTTCGGACATGACCTTGGGCAAGCGCGCGGGGCGTAGTGGATTGGCGAGCTTGAGCGTCGGGTCGTTGACGATGCGCCCGCGACTGAGTTGCCAGCGGTAGAAGCGGCGCAGCGTGGAAAGGTAGCGCGCTTGCGAACTGGCGCGGGTTTGCTTGGCCAAGTGGGCGATGAAGGCGGTGAGTGTGGTTTCGCGCAGGTCGAGCAGGGGCTCATGGTCGTGCTGCAGCAGCCAGCCCGCCAGTTGGCCGAGGTCGGAGCGGTAGCTGGCGAGCGTTGCCTTGGCCAGCCCATCTTCGAGCCAGAGCGCATCGCAGAAGTTGTCGATGTCGGCGGTGTCAGCCGGGCGGATGGGTAAGGGCGATGCCTTCATGGCGCAGCAACCAGCGTTTGACGTCGAGCAGGAAGCCGCCGCGTTCGCGGGCGAAGCCGCCGAGCCCGCCGCCGGTGGCAACGATGCGGTGGCAAGGCACGACGACCGGGTAGGGATTCGAGCCGCAGGCCTGGCCGACGGCGCGCGGCGCGTTGTTGAGATTCTTGGCGACCTGGCCGTAGGTTTCGGTGCGGCCGGGCGGAATGGCGGCAATCTGCGACCACACGCGCCGCTGGAAGGCGGTACCGGCCGGCTTGAGCGGCAGGCCGAAGACGAAGCCGGGGTCGGCCAGATAGGCGCGCAACTGACGCACGGCTTCGGCGGCGAGCGGCGAGTTCGGCGCCTGTTCCGGGCGCGGTTCGAGAAAGTCGATGCCGGTGACTTCATCGTCGTCGCATTGCACGCCGAGCGCGAAGCCGGGGGCGGCGACGATGGCCTGATAGGCATGGGCATTCATGGCGATCCTCTCGGAAAGGGGGGCGCCTAGATTATCATGCGGGCAACAGGACTTTGCGACGGGAAAAGGCGATGGCGCAGGCCGTGGAGGATTCGACAGGCAGCGGAGGACCAGCGCTGGCCGGCGTTCAACTGGCATTCACACTGGGCTGGACGGTCTATGTGCTGATGCTGCCCGGTTTGCTGGGGGCAGCCGGCATTGCCTTGAGCTGGCTGCCATTGATCCTGATGCTCGATCAGGTGATTTTTGCCGCGATGGATATCGCTTTCGGCGCCATGGCCGACCGTATGGGCGAGCACTACCTGCGTTTCGCCCGCTTGCTGCTTGCACTGACCAGCGTTTCGGCGCTGGCCTTCCTGTTGCTGCCGACGATGGCCGGCACTTCGCCCGCGTTGCTGCTCGCGGTCCTGCTGGTCTGGGTGATCTCGGCCTCCGTCGTCCGGGCACCGACGCTGATCCTGCTGGGCAAGCGCGCCAAGGCGGCACAACGGCCGGGGCTGGTGGTCTGGTACAGCGCCGGCATGGGTCTGGCGATGGCGCTGTCACCCTTCCTCGGGCTGATTTTGAAAGGCGCCGATCCGCAACTGCCCTTTGTGCTTTCGGCGCTGGCGCTGCCGGGCGCCGTCCTCGTGCTGTTGCGCGCAATCCGCACGCCTGCCCCGGCTGCTGAGACGCCAGCGCTGCAGCCGGCATCCTTCGCAGCCTGTCTGCCCTTGTTCGTGGTGCTCGGGGTGGCCGGTTTCGGCTTTCAGTTGCACGCCCAGGTCAACGCCGCGCCGCTCTATCTGTTACAGGCGGACAAGGAAAGCCTGCCCTGGTTGCTGCCTTTGTTGTGGGTCGGCTTTTTTGCCATGCAGATGGCGGTCGGTCCCTTGATGAAGCGCTTTGCCGCGATGCCGGTGGCGGTGACGGGGATTTTCATCGTCGCCTTGAGCAGCTATCTGGCGTCGCAAGCCGACAGCCTGAACGGACTGATCGCCCTGCAACTGCTCAGCGGCGCCGGCTGGGCGATGGCTTTCTCCGGGCTCATGGAAACCTTGTCGGCGGCAGGGACGCGCGGCGCCGAAGGCTTGTTCATGGGCAGTTTCTTCGCCGTAACGGCTGTTTCAGCCTTCGCCAGGATCGCCTTTGTCAGCTACTGGCTGGCCGACTGGAAAAGCAGTCAGTTCGTGCTGCCGGCCGGCTTGCTGTTGCTTGCCGGCGCACTTGCTGCGGTCAACGCGAAAAAATGGCCAAAAATCAAAACGCCGAAATCCCCGTGATTGCCCGCCCAAGGATCAACGCATGCACATCGTGCGTGCCCTCGTAGGTCGTCACCGACTCCAGATTGACCATGTGGCGGATGACGCCGAATTCGTCCGAAACGCCGTTGCCGCCCAGCATGTCGCGTGCATTGCGGGCGATTTCCAGCGCCTTGCCGGTGCTGTTGCGCTTCATCAGCGAAACCAGTTCCGGCGTCGCGCTGCCGTCGTCCATCATGCGGCCGAGGCGCAGCGCGCCCTGAATGCCGAGGGCGATCTCGGTCTGCATATCGACCAGTTTTTTCTGGATGAGCTGTGTGGCAGCCAGCGGTCGGCCAAACTGCTGGCGATCCAGCGTGTATTGCCGGGCCGTATGCCAGCAGGCTTCCGCCGCGCCGAGCGCGCCCCATGAAATGCCGAAACGGGCCGAGTTGAGGCAGGTGAACGGCCCTTTGAGGCCGCTGGCTTTGGGCAACTGGTTTTCGGTGGGAACAAAAACATCGTCCATCACTATATCGCCGGTAATCGAGGCCCGCAGGCTGACCTTGCCCTGAATGACCGGCGCCGACAGCCCGGCCATGCCTTTTTCGAGGATGAAGCCGCGCAGGGCGCCTTCGTCATCCTTGGCCCAGACGATGAAAATATCGGCAATCGGTGAATTGGTGATCCACGTCTTGCGCCCGGAAAGCTTCCAGCCACCCGGCACGCAGCGGGCCACGGTGCTGGCGCTGGACGGATCGGAACCGGAGTTTGGCTCGGTCAGGCCGAAACAGCCGATCAACTCGCCCTTGCCGAGTTTTTTCAGGTACTTCTCTTTCTGTTCTTCGGAGCCGAATTCGTAAATCGGCACCATGGTCAGCGAGGATTGCACGCTGAGCAGGGTGCGGTAGGCGGAGTCGATGTACTCGACTTCGCGGGCGATCAGCCCGTAGGAAACGTAATTGAGGCCGGCGCCGCCATATTGCGGCGGCAAGGTCGCGCCCAGCAGCCCCATGTCGCCCATCTCGCGGTAAATCGCGGGATCGGTGGTTTCATTGCGAAAGGCGTCGAGAATGCGCGGCTGCAATGCCTTGCGCGCAAAATCGCGGGCGGCATTGCGGACCTGGCGCTCGTCGGCGGCCAACTGGCTGTCGAGCAGGAAGGGGTCTTCCCAATTGAAGGCGGCGCGCGGCATCGGCTTACTTGAAGAAGCGGGAGAACCAGCCCTTGGTTTCTTCCTTGACTTCTTTTTCCTTGATGATGTCGACCATATTGGACTTCACCGCAGCCACGTAGTCGGCATCGTCGCGCTTGATGTGATTGACCAGCCAGCGGGAAAGCATGCCGTGCAATTCGTCGGCGACATCGTCGCCCAGATCGACGCGCTGCTGATACTCGGCAACCTTGCGCGTAAATAGTTCATGTACCTTCTTGTGCGGCTTGCAATACTTGTAACCAGCCTCTTCCTGCAGGCTTTCCTCGAAGGCAAAGTGCGAGAGGGTGTAATCGACACAGGCGTCAATAATTTCCTTGATCTTGGCCTTGTCCTTGGTGACGTTGGCAGCTTCGAGCTGGTTGATGAAATCGACGATCTGACGATGTTGATGGTCGATGACCTCGATGCCGGTATCGAGTTCGACGGTCCAGTTGATTGGCATTGTTTTTTCTCCCTGAATGGTATTTCGATGAAAACCTTGGTTGCTACTGCCTTAGCCGCGCACGTGGCCGTCGCCGAGGACGACCCATTTCTGGCTGGTGAGTCCTTCGAGGCCGACCGGGCCGCGCGCGTGGATCTTGTCGGTCGAGATGCCGATCTCGGCACCCAGCCCGTATTCGAAGCCGTCGGCGAAACGCGTCGAAGCGTTGATCATCACTGACGACGAATCGACTTCGCGCAGGAAGCGCATGGCTTTCGGGTGGTTGTCGGTGACGATGGCTTCGGTGTGGTGCGACGAATACTGGTTGATGTGGGCGATGGCCTCGTCGATGCCTGCGACAACCTTGACCGAAATGATCGGCGCCAGGAATTCGGTGTAATAGTCCTTTTCGGTTGCCGGTACGGCTTCCTTGACGATGGCGCAGGTCTCGGCGCAGCCGCGAATCTCGACACCCTTGGCGGTCAGCATGTGGGCGATGGACGGCAGCAGCATGTGGGCCACGGTGCGATCCACGAGCAGCGATTCGGCTGTATTGCAGGTGCCGTAGCGCTGGGTCTTGGCGTTTTCGACGATCTTCAGCGCCTTGTTCGGGTCGGCTTCCTCTTCCAGATAGACGTGACAGTTACCGTCCAGATGCTGGATCATCGGCACGCGCGCTTCGGCCAGCAGGCGGGCGATCAGGCCTTTTCCGCCGCGCGGTACGATGACGTCGACGAATTCGCGCATGGTGATCAGCTCGCCGACAGCGGCGCGGTCGGTCGTGTCTATGACCTGCACCGATTCGGCCGGCAGCCCGGCGGCTTGCAGGCCTTCTTGGACCAAGGCGGCGATGGCGCGGTTGGAGCGGATGGCTTCCGAACCGCCGCGCAGGATGGCGGCGTTGCCGGATTTCAGGCACAGGGCGGCGGCGTCGGCCGTGACGTTTGGCCGCGCTTCGTAAATGATGCCGATGACGCCGAGCGGCACCCGCATCTTGCCGACCTGGATGCCGGAGGGGCGGTACTTGATGTCGGTCATTTCGCCGATCGGGTCGGGCAGTTTGGCGACCTGTTCGACGCCTTCGGCCATGCTTTCGACGCCCTTTTCGGTCAGGGTCAGGCGGTCAAGCATCGCCGTTTCGAGGCCGGCGGCGCGGGCGGCGGCCAGGTCTTCCTGGTTGGCGGCGACCAGCGCGGCACACTCGCGGCGGATGGCGCCGGCAATGTGCATCAGCGCGGCGTTCTTCTCTGCGGTCGTGGCGCCGGCCAGGCGGCGCGAGGCGGCACGCGCCTGGCGGCCGACCGTCTGCATGTATTCCTTGATGTCCATGATGATTTTCTTGCGGGCAAAGGAACATTATAGCCAGCAAATTTAGGGGGAACTTCCCGAACGGGGTAAACTCTTATCCGCAACGACAATGTGGGTTTCCATCGGGGACGAGATGGCTGAAAAACTGATTCTGCCGAATGAGGTCAAGGTTTGTGCAACATGCAGCTACTGGGATGGCGAACGTCGAGTGGATGCGGAAATGAAGCTGGTCGTCGTGGACCATGATTGCCAGGGCGTTTGTATGGTGCAGGAGACGAAAAAACTGGGGCTCTGCGACGTGCGCCAAGAGTGCGACTGCATGTGGGAAGACCTCGAACCCGACGGCGAGACCCCGGCGCTCTGATTACTTCTGCGCGCTCAGGTGCATGCCGAGGCGCAAAAACTCTTCCCAGATGTTGCCCTGAGCGGCTCCCTTGGCGAGCCGGTCGATTTTCCCCGCGTGTTGCAGGGCTGCCTCGATTGTTGCGGTCGACAGTCTTTGCAAGGCCTTTTTCACGGGATTCAGGCGCGGACCCCAGACTTTCGCGTCCTTGAGCGCCGCATCCAGCGGTTTGCCACGATCCAGTCCGGATCGCACGACGGCCAAAGTCCGGATTTCTTCGCTCATTGCCCACAGTACCAGCGGTGGCGGTTCGCCTTCGTGCATCAGGCCGTCCAGCGTCCGTGTCAGGCGGCCGAGGTCGCCTGCCAGCAGCGCTTCGCGCAGGCCGTCAAGGTCGTAACGGGCAACGTTGAGCACTGCCTCGCGCACCTGTGCCGGGGCTAGTGCGCCGGTCGGGTAGAGCAGGCCAAGTTTCTGGATTTCCTGGTGTGCGGCGAGCAGGTTGCCCTCGACGCGCTCGGCGATGAATTTGAGGCTCTCGAGATCGGCGCTTTGCTGCTGCCGGCGCAGGCGTCCGGCAATCCAGCCCGGCAGTTCGGCCAGTGGCGGGGCATTCAGTTTGATGGCGACGCCGGCATTGACCAGCGTTGTGAACCACACGGCCTTTTCCTCGCGCCAGTCGAGTTCCGGCAGGGTGACCAGCAGCAGGTTGTCGGGTGAGAGCTTGCGACACCAGTCCTGAAGCGCCGCACCGCCTTCCTTGCCGGGTTTGCCGGTGGGGATGCGCAGGTCGATCAGTTTGCGGTCGCCGAACAACGACATGTTGCCGCCCGCCGCCAGCAGCTGGTTCCAGTCGAAATGCGGCAGTACGGTCAGCACTTCGCGCTCGCTGTAGCCTTGCTGGCGTGCTTTGGCACGGATGCTGTCGGCGGCCTCGATGACCAGCAAAGGCTCGTCGCCATAGACGACGTACAGCGGGCGCAACTCGCGTTCGAGGTGTGCGGCGAGCTGTTCGCCCTTCAGCAGCATTACTGGTCGTCTTCTTCGAGGTCGGGGTTCTTCGGCTTGATGAGCGACAGGCGGCGCATGATCTGGTTGACCAGGTCATTGTTCATGTCGCGCCACAGCAGGCCTTCTTCCAGATCCTTGGCCAGCACGTTGGAGTCGCTGTAGGTGATGTCGCGCGACAGGGCGATTTCGTTGACCCCGACCAGTTCCTGCCCTTTGTTGTTGACGACGCGGAAGGCATAGTCGAGTTGCAGGCGGTATTCGGTGACGCGGCCCTGGGCGTTGATACTGAGGATGGTCTTGATGCGACCGTCGCGCACCTGCTGGAAGATCGCTTCGGCCTCCTTCGGGCTATCGACGATTGTCGTCTGCCCGCCGGCCTTGATGTAGCGCTGCAGCCAGATGCGCACGTCGGCGGTTTCCGGGAGCGCGATGTACAGCGACTTGTAAGGCAGGTTGCCGCTCTGCGAACCGCGCAACTGAAAGCCGCAGCCGGCGACGATGGCCGCCAGCAGCAGGGCGAGAACGATGCGAAGCGGGACGCGCATGGCGGATTCCTCAGACGACGATGTTGACCAGACGGCCGGGCACGACGACAACCTTCTTCGCCGGCTTGCCTTCCATGAATTTGACGGCGCCCTCGGAGGCCAGCGCAGCGGCTTCGATGCTCGCCTTGTCGGCCTCGGCAGCAACGCGAATGGCGCCGCGCAGCTTGCCGTTGACCTGCACCATCAGCTCGATTTCGTCCTGCTTGAGGGCGGCGGGATCGGCTTTCGGGAAGGGCTGTACGCCGGCATCCTGACCCGGCTTCAGTTCGGCGTAGAGCGCCTGACCGATGTGCGGGACGATGGGGAAGAGTAGCAGGGCGATGCTTTCCAGCGTTTCCTGGGCCAGTTTGCGGCCGGTGGCGTCGGCAAGGTCGCACTTGTCGTAGGCGTTGAGCAGTTCCATGACGGCGGCGATGGCCGTGTTGAACTGCTTGCGGCGGCCGTAATCGTCGGCGACCTTGCCCATGGTCTGGTGCAATTTGCGGCGCAGATCGGCTTGCACGGTCGACAGGGAATTTTGCTCAAATTTGGCATCGACGAGGCCGGCCTGAACGTGGTCGTAAGTCGTCTTCCACAAACGGCGCAGGAAGCGGTAGGCGCCTTCGACACCGGCGTCCGACCATTCCAGCGACTGATCGGGCGGCGAGGCGAACATGATGAACAGCCGGGCGGTGTCGGCGCCGTACTGGTCGATCAACGCCTGCGGATCGACGCCGTTATTCTTCGACTTCGACATCTTTTCGGTGCCGCCGATGACCACCGGCAGACCGTCGGCGCGCAGCGTGGCGCCGGTCGGGCGGCCCTTTTCGTCGGTGACGACATCGACGTCGGCCGGGTTGATCCATTGCTTCTTGCCGCCGTCGAGTTCGCGGTAGAAGGTCGGGGCGACGACCATGCCCTGGGTCAGCAGGTTGGCGAACGGTTCGCCGAGGTCGCCGATCAGGCCGACATCGCGCATCAGCTTGGTGAAGAAGCGCGAGTAGAGCAAATGCAGGATGGCGTGCTCGATGCCGCCGATGTACTGGTCGATACCGCCCTTGCACCAGTAGGCGACGCGCTCGTCAACCATGGCCGTGGTGTTGTCCGGGCAGGCGTAGCGCAGGAAATACCAGGACGACTCGAAGAAGGTGTCCATGGTGTCGGTTTCACGGCGGGCATCGCCGCCGCACTTCGGACACTTGCACTCGTAGAACTCGGGCATCTTGGCCAGCGGCGAACCGGCGCCGGTGATCTCGACGTTCTCGGGCAGGACGACCGGCAACTGGTCGTCAGGCACCGGCACGTCGCCGCAGGTCTTGCAGTGGATGATCGGGATCGGGCAGCCCCAGTAACGCTGGCGGGAAATACCCCAGTCGCGCAGGCGGAACTGGACTTTCTTGTCGCCCAGACCTTTGGCGGCGAGGTCGGCGGCGATGGCGTCGACGGCTGCTTCGTAACCGAGGCCGTCGTACTTGCCGGAATTGACCAGCTTGCCCTTGACCTTGTCGGCGTACCACTCGGCCCAGGCTTCGTGGCTGAACGAGGTTTCGCCTTCAACAGCAACAACCTGTTTGATCGGCAGGTTGTACTTCAGCGCGAAGGCAAAATCGCGCTCGTCGTGGGCCGGCACGGCCATCACGGCGCCGTCGCCATAGCTCATCAGCACGTAGTTGCCGACCCAGACTTCGACCTGTTGGTCGGTCAGCGGATGGGTGACGTAGATGCCGGTTGGCATGCCCTTCTTTTCCATCGTCGCAATGTCGGCTTCGGCGACGCCGCCCTTCTTGCATTCTTCGATGAAGGCGGCCAGTTCAGGGTTGTTGGCAGCTGCTTTCGTGGCCAGCGGATGCTCGGCGGCGACGGCAACGAAGGTGACGCCCATGATGGTGTCGGCGCGGGTGGTGAACACCCACAGCTTTTCGTCCGGGGTGTCGGCGAGCGGGAAGGCGAAGCGCACGCCGGTGCTCTTGCCGATCCAGTTCTTCTGCATCAGGCGCACCTGCTCCGGCCAGCCCGGCAGGTTGTCGAGTTCGCTCAGCAGCTCTTCGGCGTAGGCGGTGATCTTCATGTAGTACATGGGAATCTCGCGCTTCTCGATCAGCGCGCCGGAGCGCCAGCCGCGGCCGTCGATGACCTGTTCGTTGGCGAGCACGGTGTGATCGACCGGGTCCCAGTTCACGGTGCCGAGCTTTTTGTAGACCAGGCCCTTTTCATAAAGGCGGGTGAACAGCCATTGTTCCCAGCGGTAGTACTCCGGTGTGCAGGTCGCGAATTCGCGTTCCCAGTCGATGGCAAAACCCAGCGACTGCAGCTGTTTGCGCATGTAGTCGATGTTGGAATAGGTCCACCCGGCCGGCGGCACGTTGTTCTGCAGCGCGGCATTCTCGGCCGGCATGCCGAAGGCGTCCCAGCCCATCGGCTGCAGCACGTTGAAGCCCTGCATCTTGTGGAAGCGCGAAAGCACGTCGCCGATGGTGTAGTTGCGCACATGGCCCATGTGCAGTTTCCCGGACG
>ERZ1645187.87-NODE-87-length-88967-cov-103.458689_pt1 | contig 88967 bp, 81 predicted proteins | sample MGYA00575352_ERZ1645187 | MGnify/ENA primary metagenome ERZ1645187 (study PRJEB40837, sample SAMN11349314) | freshwater sediment metagenome | isolation source: river sediment | host: Sediment | place: India: Wazaribad , New Delhi | collected 2017-02-21 ... | reverse complement strand
TACGCTGATCAGCGTATCAGCGTTATTGAGGAGAGGTATGGCATCGACCGAGAAGACCTTCGGCGGCGCGATCAGCGAGGCCCGGAAGTCGAAGGGATGGGCTCTGAAAGAACTCGCCGCGCGCGTGCGGCGCGAGGATGACGAGCCGATCTCGCCACAATATCTAAACGATATCGAGCACGATCGGCGCAGCCCGTCGTCGGACCGCATGGTCCAGCAATTCGCCGACGCGCTCGGCATCGACCGCGACTGGCTTTATTATCTGGCGGGTCGATTCCCCGACGACATAAGGGACAAGAAGCTGTCAGAAGAGCAGGTTTCCGAAGTGATGGTCGCTTTCCGTCGCACGCTCGACAAGAAGGGCGGCAAGGGCGGAGGTTCCTGATCGTGCGCTACGTGGCCGACCGCAGCGGGCGCTTTACGCAGCGCCCGCACTACGAGCCGAAGGAACTCGACCGGGAGTGCGAGGCGATCGTCAGCGCCTTCCTCAGGGAGCGCCACGGCTCGGTCGCCTATCCGCTGACGACCGACGACCTGACCGTGCTGATCGAACGCGACACTGAATCGCTCGACCAGTACGCGGACCTCAGCGCCTACGGCCGCTTCGTTGAGGGCGTCACGCAATTCCAGCCCGGCCGCAAGCCGAAGGTGCTGATTTCCGAGACACTCTCGACGGCCGACAACCGGCAGAACCGCCTGCGCATGACGCTCGCCCATGAATATGGCCATGTGCGTTTCCATGCGCCTTTGTGGGACCTCGAACCGCCAGGCGCCGATCTTCTCAAGGCCAACCCGCGCGCAAATACGCAGGTCTGCTTCCGCAACAACATCCTCGACGCCGCGCAGACGGACTGGATGGAGTGGCAGGCCGGCTATATCGGCGGCGCCTTGCTGATGCCGGTGAGCCGGGTCCGCGCTCTCGTCCGCGAATACTGCGAATCGCAAAACCTCTTCGGGGTCATCGGCCAGGACGATTTGCACGGCCGCGCCCTGATCGAGAACATTGTCGCCGGCTTCGCGGTCTCCTCCGACGCGGCCCGCATCCGGCTTATAAAGCTAGGAATCCTTGGCGCCGCGAGCGCCGGCCCCTCTCTGTTCAACATCGCCTGACGACGGGTCCATGCCCCGGGGTTGACTCCGTGCATCGCTCTGCTACGCTAATTAGCGGATCGGCAGATAAGCCGGTTAGCTGAAACAGCAAAGGACCCGGGCATGAGCAAAGGCCGCAACCAGCATATCGTCCCGCGCAACGGCCGATGGGCCGTCCAGCCCGCCGGCGGCGGGCGCGCTTCCTCCGTCCACGACACCCAGGCCGCGGCGGTCGCCCGCGGCCGCGAAGCGGCCCGGAACCAGCAGGGCGAACTGTTGATCCATGGCCGCGACGGCCGCATCCGCGAGCGCGACTCGCACGGCCGCGACCCGCATCCCCCCAAAGGCTGACGAAAGGAGACTCCGATGACCGAAGTCCTTGCCACCACCGAAACCGGGCGCCGCCCACCCTACAAGATCATCGTCGATCGCAAGCCGCACGACTGGCCGGAGCCGGTCATCACCGGCGCGCAAATCAAGCGCCTCGCGGGCGTCGATCAGGCCACCTACGACGCCTGGCAGGACGTGCCCGGCCCCGAGGACCTGCTGATCGCCGACGACAGAAAAGTCGATCTCACGCCTCCGCAGGTCGAGCGTTTCTTCACCGGCAAGAAGACGACGACGGAGGGCTAGGGAACGATGAGCTTCCTGCCCGCCGCGGACCGCGTCTATCTCGCCGAGAAAGGCATCGCCTACGAAGAAAAGCAGGATGGCGCCGTCAAAGGCGTCATCCTGAAAGGGCGGCGGCTGCCGGACGGGCGTTTCGACAGCGCCGCCGCCGATATCCTGATCCAGCTGCCGCCAGGCTATCCGGACGTGGCGCCCGATATGTTCTACCTGCTGCCGTGGGTGAAACTGCGCCAGGGCGGTCGCTATCCCAACGCCGCCAATGTCGCGCAGAGCTTCGCCGGCCAGAGCTGGCAGCGTTGGTCGCGCCACAACAGCGAATGGCGGCCCGGGATCGACGGCATCTGGACGATGATCAAGCGCGTCGAGGACGCGCTGGAAAAAGCCGCATGACCACCTTCAGCCTCACCCTGCGCGAGGACCACGAGGCGGCGCTTCGCGACCACCTGCTGCGCGGCAACGGCCTTGAGCATGCTGCCTATGTGCTGTGCGGCCGCGCGGGCATCCGGCGCGACCCGTGGGATCGCGAGGCGCACGAGAAATTCCTCTCCATGCAGGTGATCCCCGTCTCCGACGATCAGGTCCTTGATGCCGGTCCCGGCCTCATCACCTGGAGCACCACGTCCTTCGTCCGCGCGCTGCGCGCCGCCGCGGCGGACGATCAGGTCGTCGCCGTCGTGCACAATCATCCGGCCGGTATGACCGCCTTCTCAGCGCAGGACGATACGAACGAGCCCGACCTCGTGCAGCTCGCTGTGAACCGCAACGGCGGGGGCACGAAGATGCTGAGCCTGATCCTGACCGCCGACGGCCAGTGGGCGGGTCGCGTCTGGCTGCTGCCGCGGGCCGGCGCGCACGCCCCGCTGCGCATGATCCGCGTCCCCGGCGCGCGCCTTGCTGTCCACTATCCCGGCCGCGGACTGGCGGCGGGCCTGCCCGCTTTCCAGCGCCAGGCGCTCGCCTTCGGATCGGCGCTCAACGACGATCTTTCGCGCCTGCGCGTCGGCGTCGTCGGCTGCGGCGGCACCGGCAGTGCGGTGGCGATGCTGCTGGCGCGGCTCGGCGTCGGCCAGGTCGCGCTGTTCGACAACGACGTTGTGGACCGCACGAACCTCAACCGCCTGCACGGCGCCCACCAGCAGGATGCCGACCTCATGCGCCCCAAAGTCCATGTGGTCGCCGAAGCCATCGCCGCAATGGGCCTCGGCGTCAGGGTCGTGCCGACCGAAGCCTGGATCGGCGACCCCGAATGCCGGGACGCGCTGCGGGCCTGCGATATCGTCTTCGGCTGCACCGACGACCATGATGGGCGGCTGTTCCTGAACCGTCTCGCCTACTACTACCTCATCCCGGTGATCGACATGGGCTTGGCGATCGACGCGGGCGACGGCGACCCGCCGGCGCTGAGAGGGCTCGACGGCCGGGTCACGGTCCTCGGCCCGCATGAGACGTGCCTGATGTGCCGCGGCGTCGTTAGCGGCGCGGCGGCGCGCGGCGAGGCGATGAAACGGGCCGAGCCCGAACTCTACGAGCGCCGCAAGGCCGAAGCCTATGTGGCGGGCGGCGGTAATCCCGCGCCGGCCGTCGTCACCTTCACCACGGAGCTCGCCTGCATGGCCGTCAACGAGATGATCCAGCGCCTCCAGGGATTCCGCGGCTCGGACGGATCGGTCGCGCACCGTGTCAGGAAGTTTCACCTGGGGGAAGACCGGCGCCCGCGTCACGACCCGCGCCCAGCCTGCCCGGTCTGCGCAGCGGACGAAAGCTGGGGCCGTGGCGACACCGATCCCTTTCTCGGGCGGGTGGCGTGATGCGCGCGCTCGCCTGCAAGGTTCTCGTCGCCTTGCGGCTGATCCCGCGCCCGGCTTTCACGGCACGCCTCGTCTCCGACCATCCCGACCCGGACACGATGGCCGACGGGCAAATCTACGTCGTCGGCGGCCGGGGCTACAGCAAATGGGCCTATTTCCGCTGCCCGGCGGATCGCGAGGAAATCGTGCAGCTCTCTCTCATGCGGGAGCGGCGTCCGCGCTGGACCGTCGCCGTCGACTGGCTCGGTCGCCCCACGATTCACCCGTCCGTGCGACAACTCGACGGAACATATGCTCACTTCTGGATCAAGAAGGGTGCGATCGTCTGGTGCGGGGACAGTGGGCGCAAGCCCTCACGCGCCATTTGAGCCGACACATCTGTGCTGCTGCGATCGGAGAAATACCGGCTATGGCAAACCCCCAAGACCAGCCGGACTTGTGCCGCTCGCCATTTCAAGGGTGAAGCCCCGAGCACATCATTCCCGACGCGGTCCGCCAAGGATCGAAAGGAATGGCGCACCCGGCACGATTCGAACGTGCGGCCTTCGCCTTCGGAGGGCGACGCTCTATCCAGCTGAGCTACGGGTGCATCCTGCTTACGCAGTGCTTACGCGAGTTTCTTGCGATTTTGAAGGGCTGGATACCCATCGCGCAAGCCTTTGTAATCTAAGCCTCTTTCAGTCTCCTTCTCCGCGCCAGCGGGCTTGACATCTGCCTTCGGAGGGCAGCGCTCTATCCAGCTGAGCTACGGGCGCGGGACCGGGAACGGTCGCTGGCTTACTAGCCCATCGCCACGGCGTCGGCAATCGGCGCGCGGCTTGCTCCTGCCGTGCCCATGAGCCGGCGGAGCGTCGGCGCGGCGCGCTTGTGCGCCAAAAGAGGACAGAGCATGGACGCCATCGCCCTGCGGACGCTGGCGCGCCCCGCGCCCACGCCGCGCGATCCGGCGCTGGACATCGCCCGCGGCGTTCTCATCGTGCTGGCGGTCGCCCCCGTCGTCGCGCTCGCGCCGGCGGCGCGCGCCACGCCCCATCTTTCCGCGATCGGCGAGATGATCGTCGCGCCCGGCCTGATGTTTCTCGCAGGGTTGATCGCCGCGCCGCGGCTCGGCGCGCCGCGCCGGCCCTTTTTCGCCCGACGCGTGGCGGCGCCGCTCGCGATGGCGGGCCTGGCCGCCGGACTGGCGCTGCTCGTCGGCGCGGCGTTGCGCGGGAAGGCCGGCGCGGGTCTCGCGCTCGCCGCGCCGGCGCTTCAACTCATGGTCCTGCCGCCGCTCCATGCACTCGTCGTGCGCATGACGGGCCCGACGCCGCTCGTGCTGGCCCTTGCGCTGTTTGCGCATGTGGTGGGCGTGATCGGCGGGCCGGGCCTGCGCTTTGCGCTGTCGCTGTTCGTATTCTATGCGGCCGGCGTGTGGTTCGCCGCGCGCCGCGCGCGATTCGAGGCCGCGATCGCGCGCCATCCGTTCGCCGCCGCCATGGGCGCGCCGGTCGTCTTCGCGTTTGCGCTGTTTCTCGGCCTGAAGGCGCCGGCACAAGCGTTTTCGTTCGCCGCCGCCGGCCCCGGCGCGCTCGTGGCCGGGTTGGGCGCAGGCGTCGCCGCGCTCGCCATGGCCTCCGCGCTCGCCACCGCGGCCACGGCCGGAGACGCGCCCTCGCTGCTCGGGCGGCTCGGCCGCGCGGCGCGGCCGCTGGGGATGTTCTGGCCGCCGCTGTTTCTGGCATTGGCGCTCGCCGCGCCGCAGGCCGCGCGGCCGCTGGCGTTGATCGTTCTGGCCGCAGCCACGCTCTCCATCGTCGCCACGCTCGCCGATCTCTTCGCCGAATGGCGCGCCAGCGTCAGCCATGCCATCGCCGGCGCGCAGTCCTGAGGCGCGCTGCCTTTCGGGCGCCAAATCGTCTAGCATCGGGCCATGAGCGCCCATCCCCGACCCGTCTCCGCCGGCGACCACGTCTTTCTCGTCGACGGCTCGTCCTTCGTCTTTCGCGCCTATTTCCAGTCGATCCGCCAGGACGCGAAATACAACTACCGCTCCGATCGTCTGCCCACCGGCGCGTTGCGGCTGTTCTGCACGAAAATCCTGCAATTCGTGCGAGACGGCGCGGCCGGCGTGAAGCCGACGCATCTGGGGATCATTTTCGACAAGTCGGAAAACTCGTTCCGCAAGGATCTCTACCCGCCCTACAAGGCCAACCGCTCCGAGCCGCCCGAAGACCTCGTGCCGCAATTTCCGCTGATGCGCGAGGCGGTGCGCGCCTTCGGCATGACGCCGATCGAACAGGACGTCTACGAAGCCGACGATCTGATCGCCACCTATGCGCGCCAGGCCGAAGCGCGCGGGGCGGACGTGCTGATCATCTCCGCCGACAAGGACCTCATGCAGCTCGTGGGCCCGAAAGTGGCGATGTACGATCCGGCCTCCGGCGAGCGCGACGAGCGGCGCATCGGCGCAAAAGAGGCGGAAGAATATTTCGGCGTGGCGCCGGGCAAAATCGTGGACGTGCAGGCGCTGGCCGGCGATTCGACCGACAACGTGCCGGGCGCGCGCGGCATCGGCGTGAAGACCGCCGCCCAGCTCATCAACGAATACGGCTCGCTCGAGGAGCTGCTCGCGCGCGCGAGCGAGATCAGGCAGCCGAAGCGTCGCGAAACGCTGACGGACAAGGAGAGCGTGGACCTGATCCGCCTGTCGAAGAAGCTCGTGACGCTGGTGGAGGACGTGCAGGTCGAAACGCCGCTCGACGATATGGCGCTCGCAGCCCCCGACGGCGCGCGGCTGGTCGCTTTTCTGAAGGCGATGGAATTCACCACCATCACGCGGCGCGTGGCAGACGCCTTCGACGTGGACGCCAACCTGATCGAGCCACAGCCCGATCTCGTGGGTGAAGGCGCATGGCGCGCGCGCGACGGCGCCTTCGCGCCGGCCGCCCCGCGCCCCGCGCCCGTCGCGGGCGCGCAAGAAAGCGCGTCGCAAGACAGCGCGCCGCAGGCGCCGCCGCAGACGGCCCCCGGCGCCGATACGCCGCAGGCGCTCGCCACAGCGCGCGCCGGCGCGCAGCAGGCGTTCGACCGCGCGGCTTACGCGGTCATCGCCGATCTCGCCGCGCTCGATCGCTGGATCGCGCAGGCGCAGGACACCGGCGCGCTCGCGGTCGACACGGAGACGTCGTCGCTCGACGCCATGCAATGCGACCTGATTGGCGTGTCGATGTGCCTCGCGCCCGGTCGCGCCGCCTATGTTCCGATCGGCCACGTGAAGGAGAACGCCGGCGATCTGTTCGGCGAACAGGGACTGGCGCCCGGCCAGCTTGCGCTCGCCGACGTTCTGGCGCGGCTGAAGCCGCTGCTCGAAGACCCGTCCGTGCTCAAGATTGCGCAGAACGCCAAATTCGACTGGCTGGTGCTGAAACAGCACGGAATCGAGATGGCGCCGCTCGCCGACACGATGCTCGCCTCCTACGCGCTCGACGCCGGGCGCACCGGCCATGGCATGGACGAACTGTCGCAAGCGTTGCTCGCGCACAAGCCCATCGCCTTCGGCGAGGTGGCGGGGCAGGGCAAGAGTTTCATCGGTTTCGCGCGGGTGGCGCTGGACCGGGCGACCGAATATTCGGCCGAGGACGCGGACGTGACGCTGCGGCTATGGCGCGTGTTGCAGCCACGCCTCGCGGCAGAAGGCATGACCACCGTCTACGAGACGCTGGAACGGCCGATGATCGAGACGCTCGCGCGCATGGAGCGGCGCGGCGTTTCGATCGACCGGCGCATTCTGGCGCGGCTGTCCGGCGAGTTCGCGCAGGACATGGCGCGGCTGGAGGCGGAGGTTTACGAACTGGCGGGCGAGACGTTCAACATCGGCTCCCCCAAACAGATCGGCGACATTCTGTTCGGCAAGTTGGGCCTGCCGGGCGCGAGGAAGACGGCGACCGGCGCATGGTCGACCGCCGCGGGCGTTCTGGAGGATCTGGCGGAGGAGGGCCACGAACTGCCTCAGCGCATTCTCGACTGGCGCCAGCTTTCGAAACTCAAATCGACCTATACCGACGCGCTGCCCTCGTTCGTCAATCCGGCGACGCAGCGCGTGCACACATCCTACGCGCTCGCCGCCACCACCACCGGGCGCCTGTCTTCGTCGGACCCGAACCTGCAGAATATTCCGGTGCGCAACGAGGCGGGACGCAAGATACGCCGCGCCTTCGTCGCCGCGCCCGGCCGCAAGCTGATCTCGGCCGACTACAGCCAGATCGAACTGCGGCTGCTCGCCCATATCGCCGACATCGCGCAACTGAAGACAGCGTTCGCCGACGGTCTCGACATTCACGCCATGACAGCGTCGGAGATGTTCGGCGTGCCGGTGAAGGACATGCCGGCCGACGTGCGCCGGCGCGCCAAGGCGATCAATTTCGGCATCATCTACGGCATATCGGCGTTCGGCCTGGCCAACCAGCTGGGCATCCCGCGCGAGGAGGCCGGCGCCTATATCAAGAAATATTTCGAGCGCTTTCCCGGCATCCGCGATTATATGGACGCTACGCGACGCACGGCGCGCGAGACGGGCTTCGTCACCACGCTGTTCGGCCGAAAGTGCCACTACCCGCGCATCGCCGCTGCGAATCCGTCCGAACGCGCCTTCAACGAGCGGGCCGCGATCAACGCGCCGATACAAGGGTCGGCCGCCGATATCATCCGCCGCGCGATGGTTCGCATGGACGCTGCCCTCGCTGCGGCCGGTCTTTCGGCGCAGATGCTGCTGCAGGTGCATGACGAACTGGTGTTCGAGGCGCCGGACGCGGAGGCGGACGCGACCATCGCCGTCGTGCGCGGCGTGATGGAAAAGGCGCACGAGCCGGCCGTGCAGCTGAGCGTGCCGTTGCAGGTCGACGCGCGCGCGGCGCAGAATTGGGACGAAGCGCATTGAGACGCATGGCCGTGCGCGCTACGGGTCCGTGATGTTGCGCAATCCCTTTCGCCGCAAACCGGCGGCCGTCGCCGCGCCCCGCGCGCCCGAGGGCGCACGGCTTTATGTGGTGGGCGACATTCACGGTCGGCTCGATCTGTTGCGCGATCTCGCCCGACTGATCGCGCAGGACGCCGCCGCGCAGGCGAGCGCGCCGGCGCGCGCGGAAACCATCTTTCTCGGCGACTACGTCGACCGTGGCCCCGACTCCGCCGGCGTGATCGACTTTCTCGCCAGCGGCGATTTTCCCACCCCGCTCGTCGCGCTCAGGGGCAATCACGAGGCGATGCTCGCCCGGTTCATGGAAGACGAGACGGCGCTCGAGGAATGGCGTCGTTTCGGCGGGCTGGAAACGCTGCATTCCTATGGCGTGAATGTGACCGACGCCTTGCGCGGCGCGAACTATGCGCAGACGCGGGCCGCCTTGCTGGAAAGGCTGCCGGCGGCCCATCGCGATTTCCTGCACGGGATGCGGTCGAGCCTGGCGCGCGGCGGCTATTTCTTCTGCCACGCCGGCGTGCGGCCGGGCCGGGCGCTGACGGCGCAGACGGACTCAGATCTCCTGTGGATACGCGAGCCGTTCCTGTCTTTTGCGGGCGATCTCGGCGCCTGCGTGGTGCATGGCCACACGCCGGTCGCCGCGCCCGACGTGCGCGCGAACCGAATCAACATCGACACGGGCGCCTATGCGAGCGGGCGTCTGACGGCGCTGGCGCTGGAGGGGGACATGCGCCGCTTTCTCGTCGCCGGCGCCTGAGCGCGCGCCGCGCCATTTGCCCGCATTCTCGTAAAATTGCCGGTGTATCAGTCGCATGGCGACGCCGCGCGGCGGCCGGAGAATCTTGTCAAGCAGGCGACCAGCGCCTAACGTCAATACAGTACGCTGCGTCAGCGCGCGCGTGATTCATTCGCAATGTTCGAGATCGACGGACGCAAGTCCGTTTGGACGGTCCCATGGGTCTTTTCGCCCCCACGTCGCGCAACAGATTGAAGCTGCGAATTTCGCCGTTCGATTTCGTGTGGGCGTTCGTGGCGCCGTTCGCGGCGCTCTACCTGCGCGATCCGGGGCTGCTGGTGGTCGGCGATGCCGCGGGCTGGCCGTCCCCGCCCTATATTTTCGCCGCGGTCGCAACCGCCTGCGCGCTCGTCGCCTTCGTCGCCTTGCGTTTGAGCGAGGGCATGAACCGCTTCTTCTCGGCGCACGATGTGCTGGCGATCTGCGGGGCGGTCGGCGCCACGGTCGCGGGCACCAGCATTTTCATGTTCACCTTCACGCGGCTGGAGGGCATTCCGCGCTCCACGCCGCTGATCTTCGCGCTCGTGCTCGGCGGCGGCCTGGTGCTGAGCCGCGCGTTGCATCGCGCGTTCGCGTCCGATGCGCCCGCCGGCGCGCGCCAGCGCAGCGACCAGTTGCGCAACATCGTCATCGTGGGCGTCGACCGGTTCACAAGCGCGGTGGTGCAGCTTGTCGCGAGCCAGTCCCCGCCGACGACGCGCGTGCTGGCGCTGCTCGACGAACGGCCGGACCTGATCGGGCGCTCGATCCACGGCGTGCGGGTGGTGGGCGCCGCGCACGATCTCGACGCGCTGGTGGAGGAATATCTGGAGCATGGCGTGACCGTCGACCAGGTGCTGACGCCCGACCCCGGCGCGGGCCTGTCGGAAGAGGCGGCGGCGGCGATCGCCAGCGTGTGCGCGGCCCGCGGCATTACGTGTCTGCCGCTCTCGCAGGCGCTCAACCTCACGCCGAAACCGTCCGCGACGCCGCCCGAGCCGGCCGCCGCCATGCCGCAGATCGCGCCGCGCGTATCGCGGTATTTCCGCATCAAGCGGGCGATCGACATCGTGGCCGCGCTGGCGCTGCTCGCGCTGCTCGCGCCGCTGGCGCTCGTGGTCGCGCTGGCGCTCATGATCGACGTCGGCTCGCCGCTCGTCTTCTGGCAGGAACGGATGGGCGCGGGCGGGCGGCGCTTTCTCATCTACAAATTCCGCACCTACGCCGCGCCGTTCGACTGGCGCGGGGACGCGATCGCGCCCGAGCGTCGCCTCTCCGCGACGGGCCGCTTCATCCGCGCGACGCGGCTCGACGAAATTCCGCAGCTGATGAACGTGCTGGTCGGCGACATGTCGCTGATCGGCCCGCGCCCGCTGCTGCCGCAAGACCAGCCGGACGATCCGTCGATCCGGCTGATGGTGCGGCCCGGCGTGACCGGCTGGGCGCAGGTCAGCGGCGGCGTATCAGTCACCGCGGAAGAAAAGAACGCGCTCGATTCGTGGTGCATCCAGCACGCCTCGCCGCTGCTGGACCTGAAAATTCTCGCGCACACCATCATCATCGTCCTGACGGGCGAGCGGCTCAACCGCGACGCAGTCCGTCAGGCGATGTCCTGGCGCGCGCGCGCCATCGAGTCGCAGCCGTTCGAGGAACGTCTCGCCTCGCGCTAGAGCGCATCCCCTTCGCTCGAAAGCGCACGTGCGCCTATGACCGTGTGCGGGCGGCGGCGATGGCGTGCAGCTTCTCGTTGCTTGCGAGCAACTCGTCGAAATAGCGAATGGTGGCCATCAGCCCCTCGCGCAGTTCGACCTTGGGCGCCCAGTCGAGTTCGGCGCGCGCTTTCGAAATATCAGGCCGGCGCTGGCGCGGGTCGTCGGCCGGCAGGGGCTGGAACACCAGTCTGGATTTCGATCCCGTGAGTTCGATCACCAGTTCGGCGAGGCCGCGGATGGTGAATTCGTTCGGATTTCCGACGTTGATCGGCCCGACGGTCTCGCGCCCCGTCGCCATCATGCGCACGAGCGCGTCGACCAGATCGTCGACGTAGCAGAACGAGCGCGTCTGATCGCCGTCGCCGTAGAGGGTGATGGGCTCGCCGCGCAGCGCCTGCACCACGAAATTGGAAACGACGCGGCCGTCGCTGGGATGCATGCGCGGCCCGTATGTGTTGAAGATGCGCGCCACCTTCGCCTGCACGTTGTGCTGGCGCACGTAGTCGAACATCAGCGTCTCGGCGCAGCGTTTGCCCTCGTCGTAGCAGGAGCGCGCGCCGATCGGATTGACGTTGCCCCAGTAATCCTCGCGTTGCGGATGAACGGTGGGATCGCCGTAGACTTCGGAGGTCGACGCCTGGAGGATTTTCGCCTTCACGCGCTTGGCCAGGCCCAGCATGTTGATGGCGCCGATGACGGAGGTCTTCGTCGTCTGCACGGGGTCGAACTGGTAGTGGATGGGCGATGCGGGACAGGCGAGGTTGTAGATTTCGTCGACCTCGACATAGAGCGGAAACGTGATGTCGTGGCGCAGAAGCTCGAACGCCTTGTTGTCGAGCAGATGGGCGATGTTGCGCCGTGTGCCGGTGAAGAAATTGTCGGCGCACAGAACATCGTCGCCCGCAGCGAGCAGGCGCTCGCACAAATGCGAGCCGAGAAAGCCCGCCCCGCCCGTCACCAGCACCCGCTTGCGCATATTCGCGCCCCGCCCAACAATCCGGCGCATGGAATCGCAGATTTCGGCGCCGGCGTCCATCGCCCCCACGCTCCCGCGGGGGCGCACGATCTTCATCGTCAACCGCTTCTTCCATCCCGACCATTCGGCGACCGGCCAGATCGCCTCCGATCTCGCCTTTCATCTCGCCGCGCGCGGCATGCGCGTGGCGGCCATCGCCGGCGCCGGCCTCTACGACGACCCGTCCGCCGATCTCGCGCCATTCGAACAAGCGCACGGCGTCGACATCCATCGCGTGCGGCGGCCGCGATACGGCCGCGCGACGCTCGGCGGGCGCGCGTTCGACATGCTGGCGATGCACCGCGCGTTCGCCGCCGCGCTCGCGCGGTTCGGCCGGCCGGGCGATTGCGTCATCGCGAAAACGGATCCGCCGCTCCTGTCGGTCGCGCTGGCGCCGGTCGCGCGGGCGCGGCGCATGGCGCTCGTCAACTGGCTGCAGGACCTCTATCCGGAAGTGGCGCTGGACATCGGTGCGGCGGGCATGGGCGTGGTGGGGCGCGCGGCGCGCGCGGCCGCGCCGGCGCTGATCGCCGCCCGCAACTCCAGCCTGCGGGCGGCGCGCGCCAATGTCGCAATCGGCGAAAGGATGGCGGGCCGGGTGGCGGAGGCGGGCGTCGCGCGCGAGCGGATCGCGATCATTCACAACTGGTGCGACGATACGATCATTCGTCCGCTGCCGGCCGAAGGCCATCCGCTGCGCGCGGCGTGGGGGCTCGCCGGGCGGTTCGTCGTCGGCTATTCGGGCAATCTGGGCCGGGCCCACGAGTTTCGCACGCTCCTCGACGCCGCCGGACTGTTGCGCGAAGAAAAGGACATCCGCTTTCTCTTTATCGGCGGCGGCCATCTGACCGGCGCATTGCAGGCGGAGGTTTCCGCCCGCGCCCTGGGCGACGCGTTCCAGTTCCGGCCGTACCAGAGCGCCGCCGACCTGCCGCTTTCGCTGACCGCGCCGGACGTCCACTGGCTGTCGCTGGCGCCGGCGATGGAAGGCCTGATCGTTCCGAGCAAATTCTACGGAATCGCCGCCGCCGGCCGGCCGACGCTCGCGGTGACGGCGCCGGACGGGGAAATCGCCCGGCTCGTGCAGCGCCACCATTGCGGTCTGGCGATCGCTCCCGGCGATGGGGCCGGGCTGGCCGATGCGATTCGCGCGCTGCGCGCCGAACCGGACCGCCGCGCGGCGATGGGCCGCAACGCGCGCGCGCTGATCGATGCGCGGTTTTCGCGCGCTCACGCGCTGGCGGCGTGGGAGGCGCTTGTCGCGGCGACCGCGCTCGCCGATAAATAGGCGCCGCGCCCGGGGAATCGGCGCGAGGCGCGCGGGAGATGCGGGTGGACGAGCTGATCTGGGTCGCGGGGCACAACGGCATGGTCGGTTCGGCGATCATGCGCCGCCTCCACGCCGAAGGTCGCCGCACGGCGACGGTCGATCGCGCCCGGCTCGATCTGCGCCAGCAGGACGCTGTCGAGAACTGGCTGCTCGCCAACCGGCCGACCGCCATCATTTTCGCCGCCGCGAAGGTCGGCGGCATCGTCGCCAATTCGACCTATCCGGCCGATTTCATCTACGACAACCTGACGATTCAGACGAACGTCATCCACGGCGCGCACAAGGCGGGCGTGGACCGACTGGTTTTTCTGGGCTCCTCCTGCATCTATCCCAAACATGCCGAGCAGCCGATCAGGGAAGCGGCGCTGCTGACGGGGCCGCTGGAGCCGACCAACGAATGGTACGCCATCGCCAAGATCGCCGGCGTGATGACGTGCCAGGCCTACAGACGGCAGCACGGGCGGCGCTACATTTCCGTCATGCCGTGCAATCTTTACGGACCCAACGACAATTTCGATCTCGAAACCAGTCATGTCCTGCCCGCGCTCATGCGGAAGTTTCACGAGGCCAAGGTCGCGGGCGCGCCGAGCGTGACGATCTGGGGCACGGGAACGCCGCTGCGCGAGTTCATGCACGTTGACGATCTGGCGCGCGGCGTCGTCCATTGTCTCGACGTCTAAGACGAATACGAACACATCAATTGCGGCGCGGGGTTCGACATTTCGATCCGCGAACTGGCGGAGATCGTCGGACGCGTGGTGGGATTTGCCGGCGAACTCGCGTTCGACGCCTCCAGGCCGGACGGAACGCCGCGCAAGATCATGGATTCGAGCCGCATGCGGGCGCTCGGCTGGGCGCCGCGCATTTCGTTCGAGGAGGGGATCGCCTCCACCTATCGCTGGTATCTCGACAACATCGCGCGACGCGCGGCGAACGCGGCGGCCTGACGCGGACCGCTATCGCGCGCGGCGCCCGGGCGCGACCAGCGGCGTGAACGCTGCGCCGTCGCCGCCCGTCACCATCGTGTCGCCGACGCGCAGCCAGGCGTGCGCCGCAATCGTTCCCTCGGCCGGCGCGACGCCGAGATAGAACGCCCATCGAACGCCATGGCGGCCGAGCCAATGCGCGGCGGCCATCGCCTGCACAAGGCAATCGGCGCGCCACGGCGCGCGCGCGCCCACGGCGCCGATCGCCCAGGACAGACGCGCGACATCGACCGCGCGCTCGTTCGAGGCGCGCGCGCCGCCCGCCTGCAGACGCGCAACCGTCGCACCGGCCGGACGCACGGCGAAGACGATGCGCGCGCGCGCCAGTTCCCCTGCCGCGATCGCCAGATAAAGCCAGTCGCGCGCGGACAGATCGCACAGGCGGCGGCGGGATCGGGCGCGCGGGCGGCTCATTCGAGCACGATCAGCCCGCGGGCGGCCAGATCGTCCAGGAGCGCGCGCGCATCGGCTTCAAGCACATCGCGCGCGACGTCGTAATCGCGTTCGACGGCGTCGCAGATCTCGGCCAAGGTCTTGCCCGATTCGATCAGCCGCCACATGTCGGCGCCCACCGCATCGAGACCGAAATAGGCGCCGCTCGCCAGATCGAGAATGACGAATTCCTCGCCGACCGCCCGACCGACGACATGCGGCGATATCGAGATCTTCTGCGCGCTGTTCATCGCTGGACGCCTTCCGCCGATGCGTGCTCCTCGAGCGTCGCGATCAGAGGTTCGAGGGTTTCATAGCGGCGCGGATAGTCAAGCTGGAAGCAGGGCACGGCGTTGGCGATGCGCGCAGTCGTCGCGAAATGGCGCGCGACGAGATCGCGATCGGCGATGTCGATGACGAAGGCGTGCGCCAGCAGCGCCAGCAGCGCCTCGCGTGCGCTCGTCCGCGCGATGGTCACGCTCGCCGACGCGCCCTCGCCCAGAAGATAGATGGCGCGCAGCGGCGCCGGCCGGTCGGCGTGAGGCAGGCGCGGGGCGGCCGCCAGCCGATGTTTGGACGTGAAATGGAGCGGGGCCGCGGGCGCGATGCGCGGGACGAGCGCGGCGCGGCTGTCCTCCCACAGCCGCAGCGCCGGCGCCCCGGGCACGACCTCGATATGTCCGCCGGCCGGGCGCGCCCACACCGCATCGTCAGCCAGAAATGCGTGGCCGGCGCGCGCGAAGGCGGCGGCGAGCGTCGACTTGCCGCGCCCCGCCGCGCCAAGGCAGGCGAGCGCGCCGGCGGGCGTAGCGACCGCCGCGCCGTGATAGATCGCCTCGCCGCGACGGCTGCGCATCAACGGCAGCACCTGGTTCACGTAAAGGTGTTCGGGCGTGGCGTCCCGCACATGCGGCGCCGGACGACAGGTCGCCGACAGCCCGTCGGCCGACACTTCGAAATCGGCGAGATCGGGAAAGCGCAGCAGATACGCTTCGCCCGCGCGATGAAAGGCGATGGCCGGCGCGCCGTCGGAGAAAAAGATCGTATGATACGGCGGCGAGGCGAGCGGCGCTTGCGCACGCGCGGGCGCGAGCGTGAGGGCGCCTGTCACGACGCGTCCCGCGCCAGCGTTTCGGCGACGAACAGACGCGTTTCGGCTTCGGTCGGCATGAGGCGCGGATACTGGCGCGCTACGGCCTCCTCGATCTCGCGCGCGGTCCGCACGCCGTCGCACAGCGCCAGCACGAGCGCGCGCGCGCGGCCCGTCGCGTCGATGTTCGGGCGGCGGCGCGGGTCGGCGCGCGCAACATCGGCGCGACCGATCGGCAAACTCGCCCACGTGGACTGGCTGAAGCTGCGCCCACTGTCGGGAAAGATCGCCGACCACGCGACCAGATCTTCGTGGGGGCGCGCGGCGATGGTCAGCAGCACGCGCTCGCCCGCCTTCATCGCGACCGGCGCCGGAAATGGCAGAAAGGCCTGCGGGCGCCGGATGGCGTCCGCGGCGAGCGGGGAATTGGTCATGACGACGCCCGGCGCCAATTCGCAGTCGAACCAGCCGGCCAGACCGTCGACCGTCGCTCCGCGCCCGGCGACAAGCTCCACGCGCCACGACAGGAATGCGCGCGCGTCGGCGCCAAGTTCGACGGAGTCCAGAACCGCCGGCTGGCCGACGATTTCGTCGCGGGTCAGGTTGGCTGCGTATTTGGTGTTGGCGGCGTAGTCCGCGAGCCAGCCGAAGGCGTCGGGCGCCTCGCCGTTGCGCCACGCTTCCAGCGGCGCGTGCGCGCGGGGGGATGCGACGAGCGCGACCGTCGGCGCCAGGCGTGCGGGGATCGTCGCGCCCTCCGGCTTGAGAAACCGCCCGCGCGCGTCCGCCAGCAGCGCCATGAGATCGTAGTCGAAGCCGAAATAGCCGACGTGATCGCAAATGGCGATATCGGCCCGCATGTCGAGCGCCACGCGATAGGAGCGTTGGCGCACGAATGTGCAGCGGTCGGCGAAGCCTGCGCGCGCAAGCGTCTCGCGCGCGATCTCGATGACGGGCCCTTTCTCGATGGCGACGAGATGCGCGGCGCCGGCCTCCAGGCAGGCCAGCCCCAGCACGCCGGACCCGCAGCCGACATCCACCACGACATCGCCCGGTTTCACGCGCGCGGCGATCGCCGCGCGATAGCGCGCCAGCCGAACCCGGTCGCTCAGATAACCGAAATGTTCTTCGAGCAGGCGTTCCAAACCGCGCCCCGTCTCAGGCGCGCGCGAGGCGCGCGTAATCGACGATGCAATAGCCGTCCGCGCCGACCGACACCGCATGCGGCGCGACCCTCTCGACTTCGTCGGCCATCGCGCCGCACTGGCGTCCGTGTCCCCAAAGGTCGCGGAACCGCGGCTTGTAGTCGAACAGATAAAGCGCGAACCCGGCCGGATGCTCGCCGACGCGCACGACGTTCTCCTTCAGCCGGCGATCGGAGCCGCGCCGCGTCATCATCGAGAAATCCGTCCCCGACCCGGCGCGCCCCATCGTCAGGTCGGCGACCGACCCGAACTCGCGCAGCACGGGTTTGCAATAAGGAAGCCGGACTTCGCACGGCGACGTCGCGTGCTGGACGCGCGCGGCCGGCGGATCGGAGTGTCCGGGCGCCGTCTCGCCCCTTTGCCTGCTCATGTGGACTCCAACGCCTTTCGTTGACGCAGGCGCCGCGAGCGTGCGCTCCGGCGCATGATCACCGCTTGTTGACCATATTGCCGTCGACCATGGTTCCGCCGCTGCCCATGGTCAAATCCCGAATCAATCCGAAATGGCGCAGGCGGGGGCGGCGGTAGGTTTTCCGGCCCGCGGACGCGGCAGTGCGCGGGGCAATCGCTTGCTCAGGCGATGTTCGCTCCTTCCCGGCCATGTGCAGGGTTCCGCAGCAATGAACTGTCAAAATTGTTGCAGGCGTAAGTAGCATGGCAGCCGAAAATGCTCCAGAGCGTCCAGTTCGGCGCACCCCTGGCCGGCGCGTCCCGAAGGGCGTCGTAGAGGGCGCGGACGCCGCCCGGCGCGAGCCAGCCCGGCCGCGCGGCCGGGATTTCGCGCGTCAGGAGATCGCGCATATCGTCGAGCCGGATGCGGAAGGCGCCCGAGAATTCCGCCTTGTCGCGCCGGTCGCGCACGGCGGGCGGCAGCAAATCGCCCATGGCGCGGACATGGACGTATTTGGCGACGTCGCCCTTCAGCCGCATGCGCTCGGGCGTCGCAAACGCAGTCTCCACGAATGTCCGGCTGAGCATGGGGCTGCGCGTTTCCAGCCCGTGACGCGCGCCGAGCCGCTCCACATGTTCGCTCACCAGCGCGGCGAACGCGTCGTCCAGCGTGCGCATCATCTCCTGCTGGCTCGGCGACAGGCCGCGCTCGACGGGCCGCGCCCGCGCCGCCGCGCGCCGCTCCAGAATATGCGCGCGCATGGAGGGCGCCAGCCAATCGCAATCGGTCCGTCGGGCGCCACGCGCCACGCGCACGGTTTGGCGCGCCGCCGTCTGCAACGCGGGCGGCAGAAGCGGAAAGACGCCCTCGCGCGCCAGCCATCCCAGCCGCATCCGCAGCGAGGCGGTCGCCCGATCGGCCTTCCAGTCGCGCCAGAATGCGGCGAGGCGACCGCGTGCGAGCGCATCGGCGTAATAGAGATGGCCGCCCGACAGGAACTCGTCGCCGCCCTCCCCCGTCAGAAGCACGCGCGCGCCCGACTGCGCCGCCTGCCGGCGCCCGTCCTCGAACATCGCGGCGTTCGGAAAGGCCGGGAAATCCCCCGCCTCCCGCGCGAGCGCGCGATACCAGTCGAGCGGCGGCCTTGTCGGCGCGATCTCGCGAATATCGAGGCCGAGATGCGCAGCGACGGCGCGCGCGTACTGCGTTTCGGTGGCGCCCACGCGATCGTCCGGCGCGAGCGTGTAGGGCACGAGCGCAGGCGCCGGCAGAACGCCCGCGCGGCGCTGCTGCTCGGCGCTTGCGAAAACGGCCGAGGAATCGAGGCCGCCGCTCACCTCGCAGGCGAGCGGCCGGTCGGTGCGCGCCGCGCGCCGCACGCAGTCGGCGAACATGGCGCGGTAGTGTTCGACATAGTCCTCCTCGCGCGCAAACAGCGGCGCGTCGCAACGCGGCCGCCAGTAACGCGCGATGCGAAGGCCCCGTTCGTCGACCGCGAGCGTATGCGCCGCCACGAGCCGCATGACGCCGCGCCACAGGGTTTCGTCGCGGCTGCTCCATTCGGCGGCCAGGTATTCGGCGAGCGCCGGCTCGTTGACGGTTTGCGGCGCAAACCCGCTGTCCAGAACGGGGCGCAAACCGGAAGCGAAGACGAACGCCCTGCCGGTCCACATATAAAAAAACGGCCGGCGCCCGAGCCTGTCGCGCGCGCAGAACGCCACACGCCGGCGGCCGTCCCAAACGACGAAAGCGAAATCGCCGTCGATCTCGCGCACGCAATCCTCGCCAAAAACATCGTAGGCGGCCAGGACGAGTTCGGCGTCCGAGCGGTCGCGCAGCGCGGCGCCGCGCGCCTGAACTTTCTCGCGCAGCTCCGTCCAGTTCGACAGAACGCCGTCGAACACGAGATGGAGATCGCCTCGGGCGTTGGCGAGCGGCTGTCGTTCTTCCCGCGATTCCGCCGTCGCGCGCAGCAAGGCGCAGCCGAGCGCGACATGGCCCTGTGTCCAATGCGCGACGCCGTCCGGGCCGCGCGGCGCCATGGCGGCCGTCATGCGCTCGACGAGACCCGCCGGCGCCGGCGCGCCGTCGAAACGGACGACGCCGGCGATCGCGCTCATGAATCGATCCTTGGATCGACGCTTGGATCGACGCTCGGATCAACCCTTGCGGGCCGTCGCGCGTCAAGCCGCCGAAACGCGGCGCGCGCCGCGTCGCTCGCGCGGTCGTGCAGCGCCAGCGTCAGCCCCAGCTGGATGGGCAGCGGGCGGGCAAGCCAGCGCGTCGGCAGATCGCGCTCGATCCATTCGCGCAGATAGCGCGCGCGCCAGCGCGCCGGCGCAAGCGCCGCCACCACGTCGGCCGGCGCGGACGGGCTCGCCGGCGGCACAACCATCGCGAACCATTGCAGCACCGTCCACGCGGCGGTCTTCAACCCCGCCGCCTCGAGCCGCGCCACGACGGCCGCCCAATCGACGGCGCGCGCACCGAGAAACGCCACGAAATCGACCACCGCGACGAGCGAGGCGTTGGGGGACGCCACATATTTCGTGAACGCCGGATGGATCAGCATGAGCACGACCGTGTCCGCATCGTCGAGCGTCCACATGTCGCGCGCGCGCGTTCGACGGTTCAGGAACGCCTGTGCGACAGGCCCGCGCGTGCGTCCGGGCCGCAGAATGTCCCAATGCAGATCGACCGCCACGACGCCGCGCGTGAACGTCGCCTCGTGGCTCGACACGTCCTGCTGCGCGGCGAATCCCGCATCGCGCAGCACGCGCGCGGCGTCGGCGGGCGCACGCGCCAGAATGTCGATGTCGAGCGCCGGGCGCAGGCTCGCATCCGCATGGACCTGCTCGCGCAGCGCGGCGCCCTTGATGACGGCGTATTCGACGCCGCATCGTTCGAAGGCGCGGCAGACGTCGGCAAGCGCCGCCGCCTGCGCCAGATAAAGCGCGGTCGCCTGGGTGCGCGCGGCGGCAAGGCCTGCGATGAAATCGCAATCGACATCGAGCTTCGCGTTTCGCGCGATCAGCGCGCTCCACGCCGGCGCGAGCTTGTGCCAGTCGAGAAACTCGAGAAACGCGCGTGCGCCGATGGCGCGGACCTGGGTGAGCGCGGCGTCCAGATCGGGCCGCGCGCCGCAGACATCCGCGCAAAGCGGGGCGAGAGCCAGACGATGGCGCGCAAACGGATCGCGCCTCACGCCCCGCCGCGCTCCACGATGACGTCGCCCAGCGCCAACAGATCCATGTTGGTGCGCAGGAAACAGTCGAGCGCTTCCTGCGGCGCGCAGACGATCGGTTCGCTCTCGTTGAACGACGTGTTGAGCACGATCGGAACGCCCGTCAGATCGCGAAACGCCGAGATCAGCGCATGGTATCGCGGATTGGCGTGGCGAGCGACCGTCTGCAGTCGTCCCGATCCGTCCACATGCACGACAGCCGGAATGAGCGCGCGTTTTTCCGCGCGCACCTGGTGGACCTCGGTCATGAATGGAACGGCGCCATCCTCCTCGAACCATTCGGCGGCGAACTCGCTAAGTATCGACGGCGCGAAGGGACGGAACGATTCGCGCCGCTTGATCTTGGCGTTGAGGATTTGCTTCATGTCCGCGCGGCGCGGATCGCACACGATCGAGCGTTGGCCGAGCGCGCGCGGCCCCCATTCCATGCGCCCCTGAAACCAGCCGACGACCTTGCCGTCGGCCACCGCGCGCGCGACGCGGCGGCAGAGCTCGTTCATGTCTTCAATCGTCGAGACCGTGAACGCGCCGGCGGCAAGGCGTGGCGCTGCGCCTTCCAGGGCCCGCGCGATCTGCGGCGCGCCGAAAGAAGGACCCCAATCCGCGCGATCCATGACGAACCGCCGCGCGCCGCCCTGTCGCCGCCAGACGACGAGGGCCGCTCCAAGCGCGCCGCCCGCATCGCCCGCCGCGGCCTGAACGTAGACGCTGCGAAACGGCGTGCGCGCGCGAATCCTGCCGTTCGCCACCGAGTTCATCGCGCATCCGCCCGCCAGCGCGAGCGCGTCCATCCCGCAGCGGTCGTGCAGGGCGTTCAGCAGGTGAAACAACGCCTCCTCGTACATCGCCTGCGCGGAGCGGGCGATGTCGCGATGGCGCTGCGTGAGCGGTTCGTGCGGCGCGCGCGCCGGCCCCAGAAGCGCCGCCAGCGGCGACGCATACAATGTTCCCACGCTCGGCGCCCCGCCCTGCCAGCGATAGGCGATTTTTTCGCGATGATGTCGAAAGAACGACAGATCGAGCGCGAATGCGCCGCCGGGTTCGAGCCGCACGATGCGGCGCATCTCGTCGAGCAGCGTCGGCGCGCCGTAAGGCGCAAGCCCCATCACCTTGTATTCGTCGCCGTAGTGCGGAAAACCGAGATGCTGGGTGATCGCCTGATAGAACACGCCGAGCGAATGGGGAAAGAACACGCGCCCGTCGATGCGCAGATCGTCCGCTTCGCCAACCCCCCAGGCGGCGGAGGCGAAATCGCCGAACCCGTCGACGGAGACCGCCGCCGCGCTCGAAAACGGCGACGCCAGAAACGCGGACGCCAGATGCGCGAGATGATGCTCCACGCGATGGATGTCGCCCGCGAACCGGTCGCCGGGAAAATGCATGTCCAGTTCGGCGCGCACGGAAGCGCGCCTGCGCCGGTTGCGCAGCCGGTCGACGACGAGCGAGGGATCCGGGCGATGACGGGCGGCATACAGAGCGCGCCGCCAGAAGGCTGCGTTCGGATCGCTGTTGAGCGCGATGTGGTCGACATCGGCAAGGCGCGCACCGGCTTCCGCAAGGCAATAGCGCAGCGCCTCGGCGGGAAAGCCGGCCCAGTGCTTGATGCGGCGGAACCGCTCCTCCTCCGCGGCGGCGACAAGTTCGCCATCGCGCAACAGGCAGGCCGACGCATCGCCGTGATAGGCGTTGAGGCCGACGACGATCATTGCGCGAACCGCTTGCGCCGCCAGGCCCATGCGTCGGCGACGATCGTCGGCAGGTCCGAGCGACGCGCGCGCCAGCCGAGCGCGGCCATGGCGAGCGAGGGATCGGCGACGAGCCGCGCGGGATCGCCGGCGCGGCGCGGGCGGTCGATACGCGCGATGGCGCGCCCCGTCACCTTCTGCGCGACGGCGATGAGTTCGGCGACCGAGGCCCCCGCGCCCGTTCCCAGATTGAGCGCGAGGCTGTTCCCGCCTTCCAGCAGATGGCCGAGCGCGCGCACATGCGCGTCCGCGAGGTCTGCGACATGCACATAGTCGCGCACCGCGGTGCCGTCGGGCGTCGGATAATCGGCGCCGAACACGCTGATGTTCGCGCGGCGCCCGCTCGCCGCATCGAGAATGAGCGGCACGATGTGCGTTTCGGGATCGTGATCCTCGCCGATCCCGCCATCAGGATCGCCGCCGGCGGCGTTGAAATAGCGCAGCCGGACCGAGCGCAGCCCGTAGGCCGCGCCAAAGTCGTCCATCATGCGTTCACACACAAGTTTGGTGAATCCGTAAGGGTTGATCGGCGACAGCGGCGTGCCTTCGGTGATCGGCAGCGCGGCCGGCTCGCCATAAACCGCGCAGGACGAGGAGAACACCAGAGCGCGCACATCGTGTTCGCGCATCGCCTCCAAGAGCATGCGCGTTCCGTTGACGTTGACGTCGTAATAGACGGCCGGATGCTCCACGGACTGCCCGACATAAGCGAGCGCCGCGAAATGCAGGACCGCGTCGAACCGGTCGCGCGCAAGCGCCGCGCGCAGCGCAGCCCCGTCCCGTATGTCGCCGACGACGAGTTCGCCCCAGCGCACGAATTCACGATGGCCGTGCACAAGACTATCGAAGCTCACGCATGTATGGCCGGCGGCCGACAGCGCCTTCGCGCAATGGCTGCCGACATAGCCCGCGCCGCCGGTGATCAGGATGCGCGCCATGCGGTCTCCCTGTCCTGCCCGGCTCTCACGGGCCTGCGTCCTTTCGTAGCCCGGCGCGCGCCAGACGCCGATCGACGAGTTCGAGCGCGATCATGAATTCCGCGATCGTGCGTTGCATGGCGTAAGCCCAGCCCGGCCAGCCGTCCAGCAGGCATTGTTTCCAAACGAGCGTATACGGCAGGACGAGCGCGGGGGCGAGCCAGCCGCTGAGACGCAACCGGTCCATGCGGCCGAGCGACTGCGGCGGCGCCGACAGGAGAAAGTCCGCCTCCTTGCGCGCATAGGACTGCTGAGACGAAAACCAGCGCGACAGAGGCTTGCGGTCATCGTGTTCGATCCTGCCCGCAAGCCGCGCGATCACGCCGTCGATCGTCACCCGATGTCCGTGCCCTTCCGCGTGATAACAGGCTCGCGTGCGTCGATAGAGCACCGCGCGCGGCGGATAGAGCGAGGCGCGCAGCGGGCGGCCGTGGATGCAATAGACGAACGCGGCCGTATAGGCGTCGGCCGCGCCCGCGCGCAGCGTCAGGATTTCGGCGACCAGCGCCTCGCTCAGAATGTAGTCCGAATCGAGCGACAGCGCCCATGGCGTGTCGATGCGCGACAGGCCGAAATTGCACTGGCTGGCGAAATCGTCGAACGGCCGCGTCACGATCTCGACATTCGGAAAGGCGCGGGCGATTTCGCATGTGCCGTCGTCGCTGCCGCTGTCGACCACCAGCACGCGCCGGGCCCAGGTCAGACGTTCGAGACAACGGCCGATGTTCGCCGCCTCGTTGAAAGCGATGATCATCGGCGTGATCTGCGGATGGATCGGCTCAGACAACGGGGGACGTCTCCATCCGGCGCGGCGCGCGCGCTCGCGCGTAATGGCCTTCCATGTCAGCTGCGACGGCGGCCCACGAAAACCTCTCGCGCGCGACTTTCCGGCCGGCCTCGCCCATGCGCGCACGCAACGCGGCGTCCGCCATGAGCGTCGCGATCGCCTCGCCCAGCGGCTGCGGATCGCCGGCGACCACCAGCCCCGCGCCCGATTGCGCGACCACGTCAGCAAGCCCCACTTCGGGCGTGACGATCGTCGGTCGCGCGCAGGCCATCGCCTCGAGCACGACATTGCCGAAATTCTCGGAATAGGACGGCAGCGCGAGCGCGGCGCAGGCGCGCATGAGCGCCCACTTCCCGGCGCCGTGCGCCGGGCCCGCAAATGTCACGCGCTCGGCCACGCCGTGTGCGCGCGCGACGCCGCGCAGTTGCGCCGTCGTGTCGCCCTCGTCGTCGCCGGCGACGACAAGATCGACGCCCGGCGCGTGCGCCAGCGCCGCGATCAGTCGGTCGAGCCCCTTCTTCCAGTTGATTCGCCCGAGCGCGAGCACGAACGGCCGGCCGGCGCCCGCGGTTGGCGCGGACTGCGGCGGCATGTCGACGCCGTTGGGGACGACGATGGCGGCCTGCGCCGCAAGGCCGAGCGCCTCCATGTCGCGGCGCTCGCGGTCGCTGGTGAAATGGAGGGCGGCGGCGCCCGCGATGTTGCGTCGTTCGAACAATTCGATCCACGCGGACTTGGGAAGGCGGCTGCGACGGCGAATGAGATCGGCGACCAGCATGCCGCGCGGCGCGAGGAAATATGGAACGCCCTGCGCCCGCGCGAGGCGGGCGGCGGCGCTGGTCGGCCAGAGAAAGACGGAATGCAGATGCAAGACATCAAAAGACGCCATGGCGTCCGCGAGCGCCGCGCCCATCGGCGGCGAACGATACAGCCGGCGGCCGAGCGCGGTGGGAAAATACCGGACCTTCACGCCCTCGACATCGACGGTCGCGCCGAGCGCGACGGGCGAGACGCCCGCGCCGTCCACATTGGTGGTGTAGACATGAACGTCGTGCCCGCGCGCGGCGAGCGCGCGGCACAGACCATGCACGGCATAGATCGGGCCGCCGTAGCGCGTGGCCGGCAGATAGGTCGGAACGACGTGGAGAATGCGCAACCCTCGCCCTCTACGTCTCGCGCGCCACGGTCCATGGCGCCCAGCGCGGCACGACGAGCACGACGAAGGGCGCAAGAGCCAGAAGCGCTGTCGCCAGCGCGCCGATGAGTTTGGCGATGCTGATTTCCAGCAGCGACGCAGGCATCAGAATCGCGCAGGCGAGCGCGCCGCCGAGAAGAGGACCCGTTCTGCGCCAGCCCACGAGCGTGCGATACAGAAGGCCGTAGACAAACCCGAACGCGGCGGGAACCAGCATGGGGCCGAGGATTCCGAAGTCGATATAGAGTTCGGTCATATATCCCAGACTGATCGACGTCGCGCGGGTGATGGTGAACAGACGGCCGGTATAATAGATCGTGCGCCGTGTGTCGTCGATCACGCTCTTTTCGGGAAACAGCACGCGCGGCAGGAAGGGGCGGGTCAACGCATCGAGCAGCAGCGCGCCGCGCGCGTGCGGGGTGAATTCGGGCACGCGATCCAGAACAACGCCGAAAATGTCCACATAGGAAAGACGACGGATGGTGCGGTTGGCCGCGTCCTTCAGGGCAGTCTCGTCGAGCGCGCCGGCGAGTTCGGCGAATTTCTCGATGCGCGCCTCGACCGCGACGACCACATTCTGCCCGCCCGTGTCCCCCGAAACGAACGCACGATAGTCGTCCTTGATCGCTGTCCAAACGACGCCGCTGGCGATGAGCAACGCGCCGATGACCCCGATCGCGAGCAGAACGCGCGGGCGAAGACGCACACCCGCCATGACGGCCGCCAGCAGCGTGAAGAACATGACCGTCTTGAATTCCGAAAAATAGCCGCCGAGACCGACGGCCAGCTCGTAGAGGAATGCGACAACGAGATAAACGTTCAGGCCGACGCCGCGCACGAAGGCCGCGTAAGCCAGCATGAAGAAGAACGCCCATTTCAGGGACGCCACCGCAAGCAACGGCTGGTAAAAGCCGGGGGCATAGATAGCGACCCAGAGCAGCGCGAACGAGACCGCGGCTGCCTGCACATAGAGCGCGAACCAGCGCGAAATCGGCTGCGAGAGCACGGTTACGCGCGCTTGGCGCAGGGTTGCGGGGTCGCGCGCGCCGGCGCCGATCCGCATTCCGGCCGCCAACGCCAGCAATCCCGCAAGGCAGAGCGTGATCGCCATCGGCATGTCGCCGCCGAACGCGGCGTATTCCACCATGGGCGCGCCGGTAAGGTTGGCGTGAAAAACGGAAATGCCTGTCTGCAACCATTGATACAGAAAAACGAACAGCAGGACCGGCGCCTCGCCCGGCCGCCAGAGCAACGCAAAGCCGATCGCCAGAACCGCAAGGCACATTGCGGCCAGAAACGCGTTCGGCGCCGCGAGATTGAGGGCGGCGAACGCCAGCGCGAAGGCGGCGACCCCCTGCACGGTCGACGTCTTGCGCGCGTGCGCGGCGAGCGCGGCGTCGGTCACGGCCGCAACGCCGCCATCGCCGCGCCCGAACGCGCGCACGCGCGCCCGGCCGCCGCCGCCACGCCATCGACGGCCGTCTCCAGCGAGAATTTCGCGCCAAGGCGCGCGATCGCATCGGCGGAGGGCGGCGCCGCCATCGTCGCCTCGAGCGCCTGCGCCAGTCGGGCGGCGTCGCCCATGCGGAACGCGCGCCCGGCCACGCCGTCCGACACATCCGGCGCGCAACCGCATGTGTCCGAAACGACGACCGGACGCCCGCAGGCGAGCGCCTCGTTCACCACCATGCCCCAGGTCTCGTGCGCCGACGGCAGAACGAGGGCGTCGCTTGCGGCATAGACCTGCGGCATCTGCGTCTGGTTGCGAAACCCGAGCGCATGCAACGGCGCGCCGACCGCCGCCGCGGCCGCGACCGTTTCCGACAGTTGGGCGCCGTCGCCGGCGATCATGATCTGCACATCGAGGCCCTGCGCGCGCGCGCGCGCGACGGCGGCCACCAGGTCGAGCGGGCGCTTGGCCGCGACCACCTTGCCCGCGAACAGAACGACGCGCGCCTGGGGCGCGACGGCGCACTCCGCGCGCAGGCGTTCCCGCGCCTCCTGCGTCGCGCGCGCGGCGAACCAGGCCGCGTCCACGGCGTGCGGCGCATGAAACAGCCGGTCGGCGGGATAGCCGTAATGCAGGTAATAGTCGCGCGAGCGCTGGCCGACATGGAGCGCCGCATCGAACAGACGCAGGAACGGCGGGTAGAGCGCCCGCTTGGCGAGCGCCTTGGCGCGCGCGCGCGGCGTCCATAGATGGCTGTCGCCGCGCACGAGCGTCGCGACGCCAAGGCGCCTGGCGGCGATCAGGCCCTGCATGTAACTTTTCAGATGCCATCCCATCAGCAGCAGCGCGTCGAAACCACCCGCCCGCAGGCGCGCGCCGATCTCGGGCGTATCGCAACCTGCGAAGCGGCTCGCATCGGGCAGGCGCGCGACGTTGCGCAGAAACGAATGCGCATAGCCGTCCGTCAGATCGACGTCCCATTCGAACGGCGTCGCAAAACCGGCGTTCGCCTGTTCGGCGGGCGAGGCGCGATGGGCGAAGAACACATGCGCGTCGAACCGGCGCGCGAGCGCGCGATAGAACGGCGCCTGATATTGCACCGGATGGGAGGCGAGAACGGCGAGGCGCATGGCGCTCAGGCCGGCCGCGATGCGCGCGCGACGCCGCGCGCGGGGGCCGTGGCGAGCGTGTCGAAGATTTCCGCGAAGCGCCGCGCGATTGCGGATGCCTCATACGCCCGGTAAGCGGCCGGGTCCGCGCGTTCGAACGCCGGAGCGCCGCCGGCAAGGCGGCGCAGCGCGTCGACCAGTTCTTCGTCAAGCGCCGCGCATTCGGATGCGCAGGAAAACGACAATGCGGCGCCGCCGCCCGCCGCAGAAAGTATGGCGTGCGCGCTGCTGGCTTCGTGAAACAGCGAGACGTAAGGCCGGCCCGACATCAAAGCGGGATAGATTTTGGACGCGGTGTAGTGCGGCTCGTCCGAACCGATCAGCAGCAGCCCGTCCGACTGCGCGAGGATGCGCAGCGCCTCGAGATAGGGAACGCGCGCGGGCTCCTCCGCGACGAGATCGGCGACGCCTTCGGCTGCGGCGATCGCGCTCGCGCGGCGAGGGCCTGCGCCGTCCGGCTGGTTGCTGCCGCCGACGAAATTGAGACGCAGGCGCCGGGCGACGTCCGGGCGCCGCGCGCGCAGTCGCGCGACTGCACGCAGCACCGCGCGCACTGCAGGCTCCGCGCGCGGCAGCAGCGCGCCGACATAGCTGAGGTTGATTTTCGCCGGGTCGATCCAGGGCGAGGCGCCGGAGGCCGCGCGCAGTGCGACAAAATCGTCCGGGTCTCCGCCGATCGGAATGGCGGCCATGCGCGCGCGGTCGAGCCAGGGATGGCGCGCCAGCATATCCTCGTTCTGCCGCGCCGACACCGAGACGACGAAATCGGCGCCGCGAGCCGCGCGCGGCTCCAGACGTTCGGCGAGCGCGTGGGACAGGCGCGCCTTGTTCCAGCCCGCCAGCGCGCGGCCCCAATCGGACACCCACGGATCCTGAAAATCGAGAACGACGGGGATTGCAAAGCGCCGGCCGATCCAGGGCGCCATCAGCATCGGATAATAGGGGGAGCCCGTCATCAGCACGGCCGCCACATCGCGCGTGCGCAACAGTCGCGCGAGCGCGCGCGCAAGACCCCACCAGCCGCGCAGGCCGATGTCGCCCAGACCAAAGGGGCGCGCGACCGCGACCGGCACGGCCGGCGCCCGCACGATCTCGGTGGCGGCCGGCACGAGCGCGGCGAGTTGCGGGTCGAGCGTTTCGGCGTGATAGGCCTCGTCCACGCACAGCACGATCGGGTTCCAGCCGGCGGCTGGCAGATGTTTGGCGAGATGGCGCGCGCGATGCACGCCGGCCAGCGTGGATGGCGGAAAGAACGGCGACACGATGACGACGTTGCGCAGCCTCACGAGGCGGCTCCGCGTTTCTCGAAAACGATCTCCTCGAAACCGGGTTCGCCCGCCAGCGGCGCGCCGTCGAGCCGCCGCGCGCGATAGCCGGCTGCGATCAACCTGTGTGCAAGGTCCGCCGGCGCATCGCCGACCGCGCGCATCGGGCCGGGGTGAAACGCGATCGCCAGAACCGGCGCATGCGCCGCCAGCGTGCGCGCCGCGCCCGCGATCGCGCGCGCCTCGTAGCCCTCCACATCGATCTTGATGAGATCGGGCGCGAGGCCCTCGCACAGGTCGTCGATGGCGAGCGTGCGCACCCGCGCCGTCCTGCCCGAAATGTCGTAGGCGAGAGAATTGGCGAAACCGCCGGGATCGAACGGGTCCGGCCGATACACGAAATCGACCTCGCCGGCGGCGGCGTCCACGGCCGCCTGCACCACCGTCACGTTCGCGCCACCGTTCCAGTCGAGATGACGGCGCAAGAGACCGGCTGCGGCCGGCGAAGGCTCCAGCGCGATCACCCGGCCGTGCGCGCCCACGCGCCGGCTCAGCCGCAGCGTATGCAGGCCGACATGCGCGCCGATGTCGAGCACGGTCATGCCGGGCCGCACGGCCTCGTCGAGAAAACGCGCCAGCTCCGGCTCGTAGAGGTCGGGCCGCAACCCCAGCAGACGGGGCGCAAGGCGCACGCGGCAGCCTCCGGGCAGATCGACGTTCATGCCGCCGGGACGCAACACATCGAGCGCGCGATACCATGCGCCGCGCAGATAGGGATGCGCCGTGCGCAGCAGCGCGGACCGGTCGCGCGCGGCGCGCAGACGGGCGAGCATGGTCATGCCGCCCGACCCAGCGCGCGCGCGACGCAGGCGACCAGCTTCGCGCGTTCGTATTCCCAGTTGTAGCGGGTCTCGGCCAGGCGCGCCGCGCGTGCGCGCGCCTTCGCCAGACTGTCCGCAGTCGCCAGCAGGCGGTCGAGCAATGCGGCGAGCGCCGCGTCGTCGTTGGCGGGATACAGCCAGTCCTCGAGCCCGTTCGCTTCCGCGAAAGCGCGTTGCGCAGGCGTGTCCGACAGCGCCGCCGGAACGCCGGCGAGCAGATAGGTGAACAGCTTGTTGGAGAGCGCTTTTGCGTTGGCCCGCGTGTGGCCGGCCTCGCCGCACAGGCCGACATCGAAACACGCGGCCAGCCGCGCCATTTCTTCCGGCGCGGTCGGCGCAAGCAGGTGCAGGCGGTCGGCGACGCCGCAGTCGTCGGCAAGGCGCGCGAGCGTTGCGCCGTAGCCCGAAACGACGTTTCCACGCAAATAGAGATGGGGCCGCGCGCCCGCGCGCGCGATGGCGCGCACCGCACATTCGAGACCGCGGTCCGGGCCGATCGCCTGCGAGAACCAGTAGAGCGAGGGACCCGGCGCGGCCGGGCGATTCGACTTCTCGCGCATGCGCGGCGCCTCCGCGCGCGGAAAAACATTCAGAACCACGCATGGACGCGCGATTGCGTATGTTTCGGCGTAGGCGTCGGCGATCTGGGGCGAGGCCGCCGACACGTATGCGCAGCCGGGCAGGAAGCGACGTTCGATGGCGTCGAGGAGCGCACGGTCGCGCGCATGGGCGGGAGTGTCCGGCCAGTCGCCGGGATGAAAATCCTCCGCGTCGTAGGCGTAGCGTGCGCCATGCCGGCGCGCGGCGCGCGCAGCCGCCGGCAGGGCTGCCGGATAATGGGCGATGAAGAGGTCGGCGCGCGTGCGGCAGGCGGCGGCCGTCAAAGCGCCGGCTGCGGCGCTGAACGCGCGATGGGCGGCCGCGCCCGTCGTCGCGTGCAGCGCGCGCATGGCCTCCTGCCCCACGCGCCGCAGACGCCACCGCCAACGTGCGCGCAGATCGATGCGCTCCACCTCGAACTGCGCGCGCGCGAGAATGGCCGCATCGCGCGGCTCGACCACGGCCACGGTTCTCGTGGCGACGACCTTCACACGATATCCCGCATCGATCAGCGCATGGGCTTCCTTCACGACGCGCGGACTGGAGCCGAGCGGCCCGGGCGTGACGATGCAGACGGTCGGAAGCGGGCGCATCAGTTCGTCAGCGCGCGGTCGGCGAGCCGCGCGCGCAACCCCGTCATCAGGTCGCCGCGAAAATCGGACCATTGGCGCCGGCGCGCCGCCGCAAGCGCGCCGTGGCGCATCGCGCGCAGCCGGTCGCGATTGTCGAGACACCAGCGCAGCGCGTCCGTCAGCGCGCGCGGATCGGCCGCCGGCACGATCAGCCCGTTGTCCGCATCGACCAGATCGGCGGCGCCGGCCATATCGGAGACGATCGCGGGCAGGCCTTGCGCCATCGCTTCGGCGACGACCATGCCGTATCCGTCCGACAGGCTGGGAAACACGAGCACGTCGGCGCGCCGAAACGCCTCGAACAACGCGGCGCGCGGCGTCCAGCCGCGAAAGGCGACTGTGTCGGTCGCCAGCGCGCGCGCGCGTTGCGGGAGCGCGACGTTTCCATACACGTCGAGACGCGCCGCCCGGCCCGCGTTCAGGTTGCGCCATGCTTCCAGCATGTAGTGCGCGCCCTTGCCCAGCGAGAACGACCCCGCCCACACGGCCACGAGCGGCCCGTCGCCGTCGCGCGGATGCGGCGCGGCGATCGGCGGCGGCGCGCCGAGTTGCGCCACCATCACTTTGGCGGCGTCCGCGCCGGCCGCGATATGGGACCGCGCGGTCAGGCGCGAATTGGCCACGATGATGTCGGCGCGCGCGATTTCCTCGTCGCGGCGCGCCTGCCGGCGTGGAAACTTGCGGGCGAAATAGGAATCGTGCGGGCTCTCCAGCTCCTTCCACATCGCTTTTTCGCGCGCGAGGATCTCCTCGAAGCTGCGGCTGGCGAGCGATGCGAGATGCAGCACGCGCACCACGCCTTCCGCGCCGGCGCGCACGAAGGTTTCGCGCGCCGAATATTCGAAGGCATGCACCGTGTCGGCGCCTGCGACGTAGGCGCCAGCAACGGTCGCGTCGAAATGGTGGATCATCCTGTCCCACACGGCGTCGACCAGCCGCGGACCGCCCCTCGCCTTGAGCGCGATGCTGCGCGCCACCTCCCATTTCGGATGCGCGCGCACGAGATGGGCCGGCGCCTGGGTCATGGCGCGGCGCGACAATTCACGGCGCGCGCGCGTCGCCAGCCGTTCCGGCAATCGCGCCAGAAGCGCTGCGGCGGCGCCATCCGGCCGCCACACGAAGGTGGTGACGAAATCCGTGAGCCAGCCTTCGTCGTGCAGCGCGCGCGCGATCTGCTGGGCGTGCTCCATGTTTCCGGGATAGGCCACCACCGAGCGCACCGGCTCACCTCTCGCGCCGCATGCGCGCGATCATGTCGCGATAGATTTCGAGATAGCGTTCGGCCACGGCGTCGTCGCTGTAGAGCGATTCCACCCGCGCCCGGCAGGCCGCGCGGTCGATTTCCGGCAGGCGCGCCACGGCCGCCGCCATCTCGTCGAGCGTATCGACCACGAAGCCCGTCACGCCGTGCGCGACCACCTCGGGCACGGCGCCGCGCCGGAATCCGACGACCGGCGCGCCACAGGCCATCGCCTCGGCCATCACGATGCCGAACGGCTCCTCCCACGAGATCGGCATGAGCAGCGCGGCGGCCGCGCCCAGCAATTCATTCTTCGCACGATCGTCGACCGGCCCGACATAGCGAACGGCCTCGCCGTCGATCGCGGGCGCGACATGCGCCTGAAACCACGCGCGATGCTCGTCGGGCACATTGCCGGCGATGACGAGCCGGCGGCCGGCGCGACGGGCGACCTCGATGGCGACGTGCGGTCCCTTGATCTCCTCGACGCGACCGAGAAACGCGAGCGGCGCATCGGGCGCGCAGTCCGGGCGAAACGCATAGGCCGAAAGCGGCGCGCCGTTCGGCGCCATATGCCAGCGCCCGATATGCGCGACAGGCTCCATCATCTTGCGGCTGATGGCGGAAAACTCGAGCGTGCCGCGCGCCAGCCGCTGCGCCCGGCCCGTCGTGCGCGGACTGATCGCGCGCTGGTAGGTCATGAGTTTGGGAACGCGCGCGCCGAGCACCGGGGCGAGATAGGCCAACCGCGAGAAACTGTGCACCATGTCGAACCTGCGCGCGCGCACGTGGCGCGCGAGAAAAGCGGCGTTGCGCGCCGTGTCGAGCCACGCGCCGCTGTCGGCGCCCGGCCACACGCATGTCTCGACCGGACAGGTCGAGCCCGCGCGCGCGAACAGCGTGACCTCGTGCCCGCGCGCGCTCAACCCGCGCGCCAGCATGTCGATCACGCGCTCGATGCCGCCATACAGGATAGGCGGCACAGCGATCTCCGGGTCGGCCGTGAGCGCGATCCTCACGCCGCCGCCCTTGCGCGCAGGCCTTCGTACATCGCCGCCGTATCGGCCGCGACATCGGCCATCGAACGCACGCGCGCGGGAACGCGCGCGAGCGCGCCGGCGCGACGGCGTTCGGCCAGACGCGCGATGGCCGCGCTCCATGCGGCCGTGTCGCCCGGCGCCAGCAATTCGCCGCTACCGTTGGCCGCCACCAGTTCGGCGACGCCGCCGAGCCGCGAGCCCAGCACGAAAACGCCAGCAGCCTGCGCCTCCAGCACGACCAGTGGGCCGGTTTCCAGCCCGAGCGACGGCGCCAGCAGCGCGTGATATCCGCCGAACGCCTGCGCAAGATGGTCGCGCGCGAGGGGCGCGGCGAAGACGATGCGCGGATCGCCGGCCGAACGCGCGCGCGTTTCGCGCTCGTAGGCGTCTTCGCCCGACGGCGCGTGAATGGTCAGGCGCGCATCGACCTCGGGCGGAAGGGCCCTGACCGCGTCGACGGCGACATCGACGCCCTTCGCGCGGTCCCATCGACCGAGATAGACAAGGTTGAGCGGCCCCTCTGCGGCGGGCGCAGGCGCCGCGCGCGCCGCCGCGATGAAATCGTCGGGCAGACCGTGCCGGCACAGATGCAGCTTGTCGACCGGCGCGCCGTTGAGCGCCAGCGCCGCATGCAGCCATCCGCACACCGCGACAATCCGATCGCTGTCGGCGAACAGGGCGCGCAGGGCCGTCGCTTTTTCCTCGGCGATCGCGGGCGCGGCCAGCGCCGTCGCCGCTCGGTGGCCGACGCCGCGCAGCGCGCGCGCGACCGGCATGGGCGCATGGCCGAGCATGCGCGCAAGCAACGGCGACGCGCCGCGCCCCATCGCCCAGCACATGGCGCAATCGCGCGCATCGATCCGACCGTCGCACGCCGACCGGCCAAAGCGGCGCATGGTTCCGCGCAGGCAAAGCGCGCCGGCGGTATGCAACGTCAACGCCGTCGCAAGACCGTGCGCGCGCGCGATGCGCAGATGCAGCGGACCGCAGCCACGCGTCCATGCGTGCTGGTGATAGATCACGTCCCCATCTTCGCCGAGCAGCCGGCGGAAGGTTTCCCGCTCGGCGTCCGTCGCCTGCGGCGCCGTCGGTTCGGGATAGGTGTCGACGCGCACGCCCTCGTATTCGTAGGACGGCGGCGCGCCCTGCGCGCGCGGCGCCAGAACGCGGCAATCGAACCCGCGGCGCGCAAGCTCCCGCGCCAGACCCGCTACGTAGACTTCCGTGCCGCCGAGGTGGTGCGGAGGGTGCCAGGCCGTCGCCAGCACGATCCTGCGACGCGCGCTCATCGACGCCCCGCAAGCTGAAACAGCGCGCGCGCGGCGCGCAGCCCCACGAGCCGCGCCAGCGGCGCGCTCGCGCGCGCATGACGCGACAGCGGCAGGCCGAGCGCGCGCTGGGCCGCGAGCGCTGCGAAATAGTCGGCGTCGCCGGCCGCGAATAGTCCGCGCGCGGCCTGATCGTATATGGCGAGCAGGGTTCGGCGGCGCGCGGGCGACAGCGCCTCCGCGGTCCGCCACAGCGCCTCAATCTGGCGGGCGTTGGTCAGCACATCGCGCCAGAAGCGCACGGGCGCCCGGCGCGACAGGCTGCCGGCGACGATGCGATAGAACGCGCCGACATGCGCGTCGTGCGCGAATCGCGCGCCGGCGCGCGCGGCGTCGAACATGAAACGCGCGTCCTGGATGACGGGCAGATCGGCGCGAAAACCGCCGACCTTCTCGACGAGCGTGCGCCGATACATGAGCGCGGCGGTCGTCGCCCAGACATGGCTGGCGATCGCGCGCTCGGCGTCCTCGCCCATGGCCGGCCAGTCGAGCGTGCGGGGGACGCATGGCGCATCGTCGGCGAAATCCTCCCAGTCGCAGACGACGACGTCGGCGCGCGATTCCTGCGCGGTCGCGATGCGCCGCGCGAGCGTGCCGGGCGCGAGAAGATCGTCGGCGTCGAGAAAGACCAGCCATGGCGCGCGCGTGATCGCAATCCCCGTGTTGCGCGCGGCGGATACGCCGCGGTTTGGCCCGGTCGTCACGCGCACGCGCGGCTCGAATGCGCGCGCGACCGCGAGCGAGCCGTCGGTGGAGCCGTCGTCGACCACGACGATATCCGCCGCGACATCCTGCGCGAGCGCGCTCTCGAGCGTGGCGGCCAGCGTGGCCGCCGCGTTGTAGCACGGCGTGACGACGGCGACGGCGGCGGTCATGACGCGGGCGCGGCCTCGGGCTGCGACGCGCCGATGCGATGGCGCGTCCATTCGCCGGGCACGATGACCGTTCCGAAATCGACCGGCCCGATCGCCGACAGTTCCTCGCTCGTGTCGACGATTGAAATCGGACAGACATTGGCGACGCGGTGATGGATGGCGCCATATTCGAACACGTCGACAACGAAGGAATAGACGCCCGGCACCAAGACGCGCGCGGGAAAGGCGATCTCGAGACACTGCAGACCGTCCTCGGCGCCCAAATGCTCCGCAAGCCGCGCGTACCAGGAGCACACGCGGACCGACAGATGGTTCTCCACACCGACGGCGAGAACGGTGTTCGGCAATATCTGGTTGCGCCGCAGGGCCACGCGCACGCGCACGGTGGAAGCCCAGGGAAACTGGTCGACGACGGCGCCGTCGGCGTCGCGCGTCTCCACGCGCACGATGGCGGCCGGCGCGTGCGGCCGCTCCTCGGCGTTCTCGAACACGTTGGCGCCGGTCGGCGCGCCGGATGCGATGTAGCGATCGAGCGCGCTCGCGGTGTCGCCGGCAAAGGCGATCTCGCCCTGGGACAACAGAAGCGTACGCGCGCACAGCCGCGCCACCATGCCGAGCTGATGGCTGACGAACAGCACCGTGCGGCCGCGCTGGCTGGCGATCTCGCCCATCTTGCCGAGGCACTTTTTCTGGAACTCGGCGTCGCCGACCGCCAGCACCTCGTCCACGAGCAGGATTTCCGGTTCGAGATGGGCCGCGACCGCAAAAGCCAGGCGCACGTTCATACCGCTCGAATAATGCTTGACCGGGGTGTCGATGAATTTCTCCACGCCGGAGAAGGCGACGATTTCGTCAAACTTCCGCGCGATCTCGGCGCCCGACATGCCGAGAATGGCGCCGTTGAGCCGGATGTTCTCGCGACCCGTGAGTTCCGGATGAAAGCCGGTGCCGACTTCGAGCAGGCTGGCGATGCGCCCGCGGATTTCGACCCGGCCTCTCGTCGGCGCCGTGATGCGCGAGAGGATCTTCAGGAGCGTGGACTTGCCCGCCCCGTTACGGCCGACGATGCCGACCACCTCGCCGGGCGCGATCTCGAACGAAACGTCGCGCAGCGCGTAGAACGTTTCCGTCTGCTCGCGCGCCGGCGCGCCGCGTAGGCGCCGCACGGGCGCGGCGAACACATCGACCAGCGTCTCGCGGAACGTCGGCTGCGCGCGCGCGCGGGCGCCGATGGCGTATTCCTTCCAAAGTCCGTCTGCGCGAATGGCGGGCATGTTCATGGCGCGTGGCGTCTGCTCAGATGATGTCGGCGAACCGCCGCTCGACTTTTTCGAAATAGGCGACGCCGACGACGAAGACGATGCACGCCGCCGCCAGGGACACGGCGATCGACGGCCAATCGAACGGGCGGCCGAGGAAAACCGAGCGGAACCCCTCGATGAACCCGGTCATGGGATTGAGGAACATGACCCAGCGCCATTGTTCCGGCACGAGGCTGGCGGGATAGACGACGGGCGTGGCGAACATCCAGAACTGCAACAGGAAGGGCACCACATAGCGAAAGTCGCGATAGGCGACATTGAGCGCCGACAGAAACGCGCCGACCCCGAGCGCGATGAACACGACGCCGGCGACCAGCAGCGGAGCGGCGAGCAGGTTCGCCGTCCAGCCGACACGGTAGAACAGCATCATCGCCAGCAGAATGACGAATGCGATCAGGAAATCGACAATGCCGCCGCCGGCCGACGAGAGCGGAATGATGAGGCGCGGGAAATACACCTTGCTCACGAGATTGGCCGAGCCGACCAGCGAGGAGGAGGCGTTCGATACGGCGTTGGCGAAGAACGTCCACGGCAGCAGGCCGGCATAGACGAACACCGGATAGGCAAGGCCGTCGGACGGCATATTGGCGAGCCGGCCGAAGAAGATCGAGAACACGACCATCAGCATCACCGGCTGGATGATCGCCCACGCGAAACCGAGCACGGTCTGTTTGTAGCGCACCTTGATGTCGCGCTCGGTCAGCACCCACAACAGTTCGCGGTAGCGCCATAGATCGGACAGGTCGAGCGCGCGCCAGCCGCCGGGCGGCTCGATGACGGTGGGCGGGCGCGCAGGGCGATCAGATTCGGTGTGTGACAAGGTGGTCCACATGTTGCGCGAAACGGGAGAAGGCGAACCGTTGCGCGGCGCCCGTGCCGTCGCGACCCGCGCCGTTCAGGCCCGCGAGCACCGCCGCCGCCAGCGCCGCCTGGTCGTGCGGATCGACGCGCACGCCGAACGCGCCGTCGGCGAGCGCGTCGGCCGCGCCATCGCCGGCGCCCGCGACCACAGCCGCGCCGCAGGCCGCCGCTTCCAGAAACACGATGCCGAAGCCCTCGCCCTCGCTGGGCATGGCGAACACCCTGGCCGCACGATAGAGGTCCGGCAGATCGTCGTCTGCGACGCGGCCGACAAAACGCACGCGCCCGGCGACATTCGCATCGCGGGCCAGTCGCTCCAGCCGCGCGCGGTCGCCGCCTTCGCCGGCGACGACATAGAGCGCGTCCGGCCGGTCCCGCAGAATGCGCGGCAACGCCGCGATCACGCGGTCGTGGCCCTTGTAGCGCTCGGCCGAATCGAGCCGGCCGACCGTGAGAATGACGGCGGCGTCGCCGAGGCCGAGGCGCTCGCGCGCCGCGCGCGACGCGGGGCCGGGCGTAAACCGCGCGCCGAGCGTGTTGGGCAGCACGCAGACGCGCGCCGGCTCGATATCGCACCAGCGCAGCAACCGCTCGCGCGTGCGCCGCGAGACGCAGGTGACGAGCGCGGCGCGCGCGGCCGCGCGACGGACCGCCGCGCCGGGCCGCGCCCAGGCTTCGACCCCGTGCGCCTGCAGCCACAAGGGCGCGCGCGCGAGACCGGCGACGGCGGCCGCGAGCGGGGCTGCACGAAGATGGCCGCAAAAGACCACGTCGAACCTTTCAGAAGCCGCAAGGCGCAGCGCATGCGCGCTCCACGCCACGCGGCCGGCCGGCGCGTGCTGCGCGACGCGCGCGGGCGTTTCGGCCTGCGCCGCCCCATGGCGCGGCAGCGCCGACACGGCGCGCACCGCGGGGCTTACGGCGAGCGCCGTGATGAAATCCTGATTGTAGCGCGCGATGCCGCCTGCCGCGCCGAACCCGTCCGTCAGGAGGGCGAGGACCTTCATGCCGGCGTCGCTCATCGGACCTGCGCGGCCCATGCGCCGCCGGCGTTCGCAATGATGCGCTTGCTCCACCCGCGCGCCCACCCGCGCCGGGGGCCGCCGCGCGCGGGAAGATCGGGCGCGGCGATCCATTGCCCGACCGGCGTCGCGAAGCCGGTCTTGGCGCGGGCGCGCACGGCTGCGGGCAGCGGTCGCGAGGGCGCCTCCGCGAGCAGGCGCTTGGCGCCCTGGCCACGCCAGCCGCTGGCGGCGACGCCGTGCAGGAGAACGCTGTCCACGAGCGGCGTGCGGATTTCGAGACCGTGCGCCATGCCGGCCCAGTCGGCGTCGCGCAGCAACTGGTTGCGCAGGTAGAGCGCGGATTCCAGGCTCGCGACGCGGGCGAAGGCGCTTCGGGGCCGCGGGCGCAGGACGGAATCGATCAGCGCGAGCGGCTTCAGGCGGCGCAGGCCCTCGGCGACGATGTCGCGCGCAAGGTGTTTCTCCAGTTCCCACGGCATGAACAGGCCGCGCTGCAACAGCCAGGCGCCGGCATAGTCGCCGCCGTATTCCACCATGCCGGCAGCTTTCGGATGGAGGCCGAGCGCGGCGGCAAACGGCGCGAGCGCGCTGCGCAGCGCACGGCCAAGCAGCGGCGCGCGCCCGGGCGCGGCGCAGGCGCGCACCCAGCGCGGCAGCGTGCGGAACGAGGGATAGCCGCCGAACAGTTCATCGCCGCCGACGCCGGAGACAGCGACCTTCAGGCCGCGTTCGCGCGCGGCTTTGGCGACGAACCATGTATTCACGCCGTCGATGGTCGGCTGGTCCATGGCGTCGAGAATGCGCGGCAGGTCCGTTTCGAACTCGGCGCGCGTGACGATGCGCGTGGCATGATCGGTCGCGTAGTGGCGCGCGACCTCGCTTGCGATTGCGGTTTCGTCGTCGCGCGCGCCGGCGAACTCCTCGAAGCCGATGGTGACGGTCGCGATGTCGCGCGCTCCGGCGTCGCGCATGAGACCGACCAGCGCGCCCGAATCGACGCCCGCCGACAGAAAGGCCCCGACCGGCACATCCGACACGAGGTGCGCGCGCGCCGAATCGCGCAACGCCGCGCGAATACGATCTTCCGCGTCCGGCGCGGTCGACGCCGCGCCGTCGCGCCACACCTGCGCGATGGCGTGATAGCGGCGCGCGGGACCTGCGCCCGCACGGTCGACGCGCACCACCGCGCCGGCCGGAACCGCACGTATGGCGCGATACATGGTGAACGGTTCGGGCACGCTGCCGAACAACAGAAAGCCGACCGCGCCGGCGGGATCCGGATCGCGCGACAGCGCGCCGCCCGCCAGCAGCGCCTTCACCTGGCTCGCGAACCGCACCGTCCAGCCGTCGTCGCTGTAATAGAGCGGCTTTATGCCGTAGGGATCGCGCGCGAGCGTGAGCGTGTTCTCGCGCGCGTCCCACATGGCGAAGGCGAACATGCCGCGCAGCGCATGCACCATGTCGACGCCACGTTCGGCATAAAGGTGAAGCAGCACCTCCGTGTCGGAGCGGGTGCGGAACACATGGCCTTTGGCGATGAGTTCGGCGCGCAGTTCGGCGTGGTTGTAAATCTCGCCGTTGAAGACGACGACGAGGCGGCCGTCCGCGCTCGCCATTGGCTGGTCGGCCTCAGCCGACGGATCGATGATGGCGAGCCGCCGGTGCGCGAGACCGATGCGCGCGGCGCCGTCGGTCCAGCAGCCTGCCCCATCCGGCCCGCGCGCCGCCATGCGCGCGCTCATGGCCGCAAGCTCGGCCCCGTCGACGGGGTTGGCCGCATAGTGATAGGCGTGAACGCCCGCTATGCCGCACATGGGAGCTGCCTTGCGACGCGCATGCGGTTCACACGACGCCAGCGGCGGTGCGGTGGCGCGGCGCGGCGCGCAAACGCGATTCGACGGCCGCCAGATCGCGCACGAAGATCACATTGCCGTCGCGCGCGTGCGCGGCGTCCAGCGGCGCCAGCCGGCGTTCGGTCGGCCGATACGCGAACGGGCGGAAGCCGGCCGCATGCAACGGGCCTTCGACGTCCCGCGCGGAAAATCCATATGTCGCGCAGGCGCCGTTGATCTCGACGATCAGCGCGATCAGCTCGGGTTTCGCCAGCGTCTGCGCCGCGCCGCGCAACGCTTCGCTTTCGAAACCTTCGACATCGATCTTGATCAGCGTGGCGGCGCGCGCGCCGAGCGTGTCGTCGAGCGTGACAAGCGGCGCGCTGGCGCCGTGCTCGCCCGGCAGCGCGACGCGATTGGTCGTGTCGAAATCCTGAGTGAAAGCGCTCACGCCGCCTTGCGCGCCGACGCCGGCGCGATGCAATTCGACACGGGCGTCCAGATCGTTCAATCGCACATTGCGCGCGAGCATGTCGGCGCTTGCCGCCACCGGCTCGAACGCGACGACCCGCGCGCCGGCGGCGCCGGCCGCCAGCACCGTATAGGCGCCGGCGTTGGCGCCCACATCCACGAACAGATCGTCCGCGCGCAGGAGGTGCAGCGCGAAAGCCATCTCCTCGTATTCGGCGAGACCGAAATAGATGTTGCCCGTCACGCCGTTCATGCCGGGTGTGGCGACGAGGCGCGTGTCGTCGACGAACGGCGCGATGACCGGATACGACACCAGCCGCGCGCCGACCTGCCATGCGAACCAGCGGCGCAAGGCGCCGAACCTGTCGTCGCGATTGGCGGGATGATGAAATACGTTGTGCAACTGCATCGGCAGGCGCAGCACGCGCGCGCCAAGACCGGCCGCACGCCGAACACGTGTGCGCGCGGTCATGGGCTCGCTTTCGGTTGCGGGGCGGGCGTATCCGCAAGCCCGAGCGTGCGGGCCGCCAGCGCCCCGCGCGGCCCGGCGGCGAGGATGGCGGCCTGCATTCCCGCGCGCGTCTGGGGCGGCGCGAACTCAAGCGCGGTCTTCAGCGCCACCCGCTGCGGCGTTTCGATATCGTCCCATCCGAGCACGATGTCGCGCGCGAGCGTGGCGCGCGCGGGCGCCGGCAGGCGCGACCACAACGGCGCGCCGAACACGGCGCGCGCGCCCATGAGCCACGATTCGTTCGGCGCCGTCAGCGCGGACATCGCCAGGCCGCCTGCGACTTTGTCCCATTCCGCGCCGGCGCGCATGCGGGCCGCGGCGAGCGCCAGCCAGGCGTCGCCGGCCAGCGGCGCGAGAGCGACCTGGTTCTCGACCTGCCAGACATCGGGTTCGGACGCCAGCAGTTTGCGCCGCGCGAGCGCGCCGACGCGCGGATCGTCGGCGAAGCGCGCCAGATGCGCGCGCGGGTCCGCCCGGAGTTCGCTGGCTCCGTAAGCGAAGACCCCGGCGGACTGCGCGAGCAGATAGAGCGCGGCGGCGGCGACCAGCGCGGCCGTCCAAAGTCGCGCGTGTCGTGCGGCGTTCATTCGTTGTAGTACTTCTTGTAGTACTGACCGCCGTAATAATACGCATATGCGTAGCGGCCGTATTTCTGCGCGCGTCGGTCCACCACATGGTTGAAGACCACGCCCGCGACCTTCTTGCGCCCCGACAGGCGCGCAATCGAGTGCGCGACCATCTCGCGCGCGGTCGAGGCCCACCGCACCACGTAAATGATCTTGTCGGCGAGCTGCGAGACGATGACGGGATCAGCCACCGGGCCCATCGGCGGCGTGTCGATGACGATCAGATCGAATTGCTCGCGCAACGCCACCAGCAACTGTTTCAATCTGTCGGAAGCCAGCAGGTCGGGCGGGCTCTGCGTGTGTGCGCCGGCCGGCAGCACCCACAGACGCCGCTTCTGATCGTAGGTGAACGCCTTTTGCAGCTCGATGTCGCCCGCAAGATAGTCGACGAGGCCGACGGTCGTTTCGTTCCGGAAAAAGCGCGAGGCGGACGTGCGCCGCAGATCGCAATCCATCAGCAGCGTCTTCAGGCCGGATTGGGCGGCGGAGGCCGCGATCGTCAGCGCCATCGTCGTCTTGCCTTCGCCCGGCAGGGTCGAGGTGATCTGCAGGACGCGCGGGGGAAAGTCGACGTCGGACATCTGCACGGCGCTGCGCAGCGAGCGAATGGATTCGGAAAAGCGCGACAATGGTTTGGCGAGCGGATATTCGGGCATGGAGAGCACCACGCCATCGACAGTCAGATCGCGCGCCTCCATCCGCGAGATGGAGGCGAGCAACGGCAACTCCAGCATTTCCTCGATCTGGCGCGGCGTGGAGAAGCCGGCGTTCATCAACTCCATCGCATAAGCGCCGCCCACGCCGGCCAGCAGCCCCATGATGAGCGCGCCGAGCATGATGCGGAACTTCTTCGGCTCGGAAGGCGCTCCCGGCCGCACCGCCGGCGTGATGACGCGCGCATCGCGCGCCTGGAACGACGCCTGTTCCTGCGTCACGCGCGAGCGCTGCAGGAAATCCTCGAACAGGTTCTTGTTGACGGCGACGTTACGCTCCAGTTCGCGCAGCGTGATCGCCTTGGCGTTGTCGATGTCGGTCTGGCCGGTCACATCGCGCAGCGTCTTCTCGACGGCGGCCTGTCGCGCCCTGGCCAGTTCGTATTCGTTCTTGATGTTGACGCTCAGGCGGCGCACCTCGGCGCCGACCGCGCGGCGGATGTCGGCGATCTGCGCGCGCACGTTGACGACGGACGGATGGCGCTCGCTGTAGCGCGCGAGAAGGTCGGCCTCCTGGCGCGTGAGATCGTTCTCCTGGCGGCGCAACTCGGCGATGGCGCTGGAGGCGACGGCTTCCGGCAACGCGGCAAGGCTGGCGCCGTCGTTCTCCATTTTCTGCAGGAGATCGAGTCGCGCCTTCTTCTCCGCCGTTTCGGCGCGGGCGGCGACCAGGCGCGCGTTCATCTGCCCGAGCTGCTCCTGCGAGAGCGTGGCGCTCGGCGAACTCTGCGCCAGATTGTTGTCCGCCCGGAACTTCGCCACGGCCTCTTCGGATTCGCGCAGCTGCTGCCGCAATTCCACCAGCCGGTCGCTCAGCCATGCCGACGCGCGTTTTGCGGCCTCGAACCGCGCGTCGAGCTTGTCGACCACGTAGGCGTCGACGATGGCGTTGGCCAGCCGCGCGGCTTTGGCGGGATCGGCGGAGGTGAAGGACACGTTGATGACCGAGGCCTGTCCGGAGCGGGCCGCCTGCGTCGATCCCTTCAGGCTTTCGACCGCGCGCGCGAGTTCCGGCGTCAGTTCGCCGGTTCTGACGCTGTCGCGCGCGTCGGCGGGCGGAGCGTCCGGCGATTTGCCGAACAGGCCGCGCAGCGTCGCCATCAGTCCGCCGCTCGCGGGCGCGCGCGCGCCGCCGAATTCGGGATCGTCCAGCAGCCGCTCCTTTTCCACCACGCGGCGCAGCAGCGCGGTCGATCGGATGATGGCCATCTGGTTGTCGACATGCGACTGGTCGGGCAGCGTGTCGAGATAGATCGAATCCGGGCCGCCCGCCTTTTCCTTCACCGGATCGAGCAGCAGTTGCGCGGAGGCCGTGTAGAGCGAAGTCTGGCGGGCGACATGGATCGCTCCCAGCAGCAGCGCGATCGCCGTGATCGCCGCGATGAAGCGCCACTGGCGCCAGACGAAATGGATCGCCTCGCGCATGTCGAATCCGCCATCGACCTGCGATGGCGCTTCGAGCGCGGAAGGTGAGGTCAAACGCTTGAGCATCCGGCGCGCTTCTTCTCGAGTTCGAGGACCTGCTCAGTCCGCAACGGGTTGACGCGAACTTTCAGAACCCGCGACGCCGGCGCCCAGAAGCGCCATGAACGCCACGCTCACGCCCTGAATCTGTACGCTGAAATCGACCAAAGCATGAAGCCCGACGACGAGCGACGCCGCCACGCCGACGATGGCGGGGGTCGCGTCGCGGTGGCGGCGCAGGGCGCCCGCCGCGCATTGGATCGCAGCGAGCGCGACGGCGCCCATCAGCGCGGTTCCCGCCGGCAGGCCCAGCCCGGCCCAGACTTCGAGATAAACGTTGTGCGCCTTGTCCCAAACGCCGACCGGGCTGATGGAGGCGTCGCGATAGAGCGGGAAAATATCGGCGAACGCCCCGTAGCCGAACCCCGTCAGCGGCGCGTCGCATATGGCGCGCACAACGATGGCGTAGACCGCGCCGCGGTTGGCGTCGGTCATGCCCGAGGCGGCGAGCCGCTCCAGCGCCGGATCGCCAAACGCGATGAAGGCGATCGCAAGGAGCAGCGCGGCGGCGAGGATGATCTCCACCTGCTGGCGCGGCCGCCGGCGATGGCCCCGCGCCGACAGAACCAGAACCGCGAGCAGCCCCAGGCCAGCCGCAAGAACGCCGCCGCGCGAGGCCGTCCCCAGCAGCGCCGCGAGCGTGACGAGGCAACAGCCAAGAACGACCCAGCCGCGCCGCGCCGTCGCCTCCAGCGCCTGCACGGCGCGCCAGGCGCCCGGCGCCGGCGCGCCCGCCCCCGCGCGCCGCCACTGGCGCAGCAACAGCGCGAACCCGGTCGCAAGGCCCAGGCCTGCGAAGGTGGCGAAGTGGTTGCGATTGACGAAGGTGGCGCGCACGAAGCCGCTGCTGTCGGGCGCGTCCGGCAACGGAATGCGCGCGGAGGCGAATGCGGCGAGCGCAAGTCCGAGCGCGGCGTAGGCGGCGACGATCAATGTGAACGCCTTGAGAAAAACCAGCGCGCGCGCCGGCGCGCGGCAGAGCTGGAGCGCGAGCCAGAACACGCTCGCGTCCGTCAGCAACCGCACGAGCGCCAGCGCGGTCGCTCCGCGGTTAACGGAAATGCTGGCCTCGAGCGGGCGGCCCAGCTCCAGTGCGGCCATCGCCCATGCAGGATGTGCGAGCGCGGGGGGAACGCGCGTCGACATCTGGACGCCGATCCAGACGACCGTGGCCGAGAACAGAAGCGCGGGGGCTGCGATGCGCGCAAGCGCGAACGGATGATGCTGGCCGCGCGCGACGAGGAGCGTTTCGAACGCCAGCACGAGCGCCGCGAAGAACAGTCCGCTCGCGCCCCATGCGATCGGTCGCGCGCCGCCGAGCCACAACGGCGCAAGCGCGACACCGGCGACCAGCGCAACGAACACCACCGCCATGGCGCGATCCTGTGCGAAAAGATCGCGCAGGCGCGCGCGGTGTTCATGAATCTCGTGCAAAACGTGGTTCAGGCACGCTACCGCAGTTCGGGTGAAACGCCGTCTCACCCGTCAGGACAATCGGAAGGGATCGGCGCGCGCGGTCTAGGCGGCTGCGAGCGCCGATCGATTGAGCGTGGCGCGGACCTCGCCGCCCATGATTTCGAGCAGGACGCAGACGCGCTCGCCCGGTTCGCTGCGTATGAGCCGGCCGACCGCGGACGCGAGCGGCCCGCACGTCACGCGCACGGCCTGACCTTCGTTCAGGTCCCGGTCGAACCGCGCCACGCCGTTTTCATCCACGAGATCGACCAGGCTTTCGACGACGCCGCGCGGCGCCGGGACCGGCGCCTCCTCGCCCATGACGAGGCGCGCAACGCCGAACGTGCCGTTGACCGAGCGCCAGCGATCGCGCCCGAGATCGAGCGCCACGAACAGATATCCCGGAAAGCTCGGCGCCTTCACGCTGCGCAGTTTGCGCGCATGGCGGATGGTGCGAAACGACATGGGCAGGAAAACGCGGAAGCCCTGCGCCTCGAGCTGGGCGGCCGCGCCCTGTTCGCGCCGCGGCTGCGTCTGCACGACATACCATCGCTCGCCCGTCGCAAGCGGCGCGCGCGCGGTCGGACGTCTCGCTTGTTCGACACACACGCCTGTCATCCAACCCACCGCCCAGAGCCGCCGCGCCGGATCAATACTGGCTGATCGGCCGAGCGGAGCCGCCGGATCCCGTGGCGAAGCCGCCGGCCGCGCCGGGATAGAACATGGAATCGCCGCGTAGCCCAGCCTCGGCGCGATATTGCGCCTCGAGCGCGGCGAAGATGGCCGCGAGCGTCGGGTCGGCCGCGCGCAAGGCGGCGCGCAACGCCCGCGCGCCGTCCCGATCGCACACCTGCGCCACGCGCAACGCGCGCAGGAAGGCCAGCGCGATCGCGGCCTTCTGCTCCTCGTTGGCGCGGCGCGCCGCCTGCACGATCGCGATGGCGTCGGCGGAATCGCGTTCGAGCAGGTTTTCCACCTCGCCGGTCAGCCCCTCGCCGCCGTTGGGATAGGCGCCCAGCAGACGCGGCATGTCGGTGGCCGCGATCAGCCCCGGCTGCTTCTGGGGGCAGGCTTGGGGATGGGGCGTGCGCCCGAAGCGCGGATGTTCGAGCGGGGCCGCCGTCGCGCCGAACGCGATCAACAATCCGGACATGGCGATCGCAAGATGCTTCATGTGGGCGGCTCCGGGTCGCGATCTCAATACCGATACGTAAGGCCGACGGACGCAATGTTCTGCACGTATCCGGCGGCCGCGCCCGCGCCCCACAGGCTGGCGAGCCAGACATTGCCGCTCGCGGTGCGCGTGACCTGATATTCGAGCGTCAGGGCGACGTTGCGCCAGAAACTGTAGCTCATGCCGGCGCCGGCGGACCATGCGACATCGCGCCGACCCCATTGCGACCATCGCGTCTGCCCGTAGCCGGCGCGCGCGAACGCTGACCAGTCTGGCGAGAACGCGTAATCGACCTGCGCCCGCATCTGCAGCGTGCGTCCGCCGGCGGAGGCGAGCCATGGCGACAGCGCGCCCGTCGCCGCCGCGCCGAAATTGCCGACCGGCGCGCCGGCCGAGGTCAGGGTATGGTCGACGGTCGCCGACAGGGTGAGATATTGGGTCGGGTAGTAGAACAGCCGCGCGCCCACCGTCGGACTGGCGGCGCCGGCGAAGGCGCCGCGCACGCTCGACTGACGCTGCCAGCCGGCGTGAATCTCGCCGCGGAACAGGCTGATGAGATCGGACCCGACGCCCGCCAGGATGCGATAGCCGTTGGTGTCGTAGAGCGCGGTGCGGTAGCGGCGCGCCTCCGCGGCCGGCTCGACGAAGGCGTACAGCTGCGGCGTGATCCAGTAGCCCGCGCGTAGCGATCCCGTCACGTTCACGCCGCTCTGCGCATCGCTGCTGGCGTTAAAGCCGTTGAAGCCGACGCCCGGCAATCCGCCGAACGAATCAGAAGGCCGTCGATCGTAGAGAATGTACTGAGCCGTCGCGGCGCCGCGCACGAACAAGCGATCGGTGATTTCCTTCTCGACCGAGACATGACCGGTGAACTGGTTGGAGAACCGGTGCGCGCCGCCGACCGGCGCGCCGCCGGTCACGTAGACGAGCGGGGCGGCCGCCCCGAAACTCGATCCGAACAGGCCGGCCTGCCGCGTGTAATCGCCCGAGACGGTCACCTTGAGGTCCGGCATGGGCGTCCACACGTGAATGGCGCCCGCGCGCGCGGAAATGCTGGTGGGGTCGTGCTCGCGCGTCAGCGTCGGCGCATAACGCCATCGCCCGTTGACGCCGGGATAGAACTGCATGTCGGCGGAGAAATAGATGGAGCTGCGATGCAGGCCCGCGTCGCGGTTGGCCTCCAGCGCCGGTCGCAGGCGCAGCCCCGCGCCCACGCGACGATGCGTCGCAACCGCGTAGATGTTGTCGTTGAACACGCCGCCGACGAATAGCGAGGGGTAGACCATCCAGTCGGCGACCGCCATGCCCTCTTCGCGATTGACGCCGGTGACGGGCGAGAGCGCCTCGAGCGCCGACTGGGAAGGCCGCAAATCCTGCGCCCGCGCGGGCGAGACGAGGAAACACGCGCCCAAAAACAGGGCGCACGAAAACGCCCGGCCGAGACCGGGACGCACGCACGCCAAATTCGGTTTGGGCTTTCTCATCGAAAGGCCCTGAAAGAACGAACGGAAATGATCACCAACCGCGTTTCAGCCGCACTCGAACCCGATGCCTACCGATTCTTCCCTAGCGTCACCAGAACTTAAAAGTAGCGCTCTGGCAAGCGAATCAGGTCGCCGGGCTGCACCGGAATGTTCGGCGCCAGGGGATATTCCTTGAACCCGCTCTGACCGGCGTGCTGGATGAGCACTTTCGAGCGGCTGGCGCGATAGGTGGAGCCTCCGGCGAGCGCGATGGCGCTCATGACGTTGAGACCGCTCTTGAAGGCATATTCGCCCGGCTTTCCCACCTCGCCGAGGATGTAGAACGGGCGAAAACTCGCCACGTCGACGGTCACTTTCGGGTTGCGCAGATATTCCCCGCGGAACTTGCGCGACAGTTCCTGTTCCAGTTGCGGCTTGGAAAGGCCCGCCGCGCGCACCGTTCCGGCCAGCGGCAGCGACACGAAGCCGGCCGGGTCGATCTCGTATTCGCCCGAAAGCCGATCCTCGCCGAACACGGTCACCTTGATCTTCTCGCCCGGTTGCAGCTTGGGCGCCGTGGTCGCAGCCTGCGCGATCAGCGCCTGCTGTTCGGCGACCGAAACCGGCCCCTCGGTCGGAACGCCCATGCAGCCCGCCAGGCCGCCGCCAACAAAAAGCGCAAAAAAACCGAACTTTGCAGACGCCATACGATCCTCACGCGGTCCGCCTGGCCATGCCAGAAAAAATCACGTCCGAAAAATCAACTTCTGTCCTATGCATACCATCGCAGATTTGCGCCGGCCGGCCAATGTGGGCGGTCGCCGCGGAGCCCGGAACGAACCGCCTTGAAACTCCCCTTCCCGTTCGGCGCGCGCCGCCTCGCGCCGCTCGCAAGCGCGCTCGCGCTCGCGACCGAGGCCGCCGCAGGTCCCGCGGCGACCACCCTCCACTTCTATTCGGCGCAGGCCTGCGCGACGAGCGGCAGGATCGCTCCCGACATCTGCGCGCACGCCGCGGCGAACGCGGCGGCCGAGTTCGAGGAAAAGGCGCCGCGGTTCCCCACGCGCGCGGCCTGCGAGCGGACGCTGGGCGGGCCCTGCGCGATCTCGCTGCGCGGGGGCGTGGCGTTCACCCCGCGCCAGGACGGGTTTCGAATCGTCATGCGCGGCGCGCAGGATGTGACCACGACGCCGCTGGCCCGGGGGTTGACGTTCTCGAGCCGCACGGCGCTGCGGCGGTCCACGTCGATCGACCCGCGCGCGGTCCGGCCGGCCGCTTCGGGCGGAGGCCAGACGAAGGCCGCGGGGCCGACGTTCGGCGTGCCGGACCCGGTGGGCGAAAAGCAGCCGATGCCGCCCGCGCCGCCGATCGATCCCCATTTCGACTGCAACGCCTATATCGAGCCCGGCGCGAAAGACGGCGCCCAGCCGGCCTGCGCGCCCGCCCCGCGACGCCGGCGCAACTAGAACAATCGCCAGAAGCCGCCGGGATTCTGCTGCCAGTATTTGACCGAGGGAGCGCGCTGGACCGGCGCGTAGGCCGTCGGCGCATAGCCGCCGCGCTTGGCGTAATGCGCCTTGGCCTTGGCGCGGTGGCCCGCATAGTGAACCTTGTGCTTGGACTGGGCCTTGGCGAACATGGTGCGGCCGGGCGGCGAGCCGGTGATGGAGATGGAGGCGCCTTCGCGCTGGACCATCTGGAACAGTCTCGCCGCGTTGCCCGGCGCAAGCCGCACGCAACCGTGCGAGGCCGGGCGGCCGAGCGCACCGGTCGCGTAGCTGCCGTGGATGGCGTAGCCGCCGCGGAAGAAGATCGAATGCGGCATGGGCGACATCTGATACTTGCGGGAATAATGCATGCGCTTGAGCATGGTGGGCGCATAGGACCCGCGCGGGGTGACGTAGCCCGAGCGCGCCGTCGACACCGGCCACACGTAAGAGCCGCTCGACGATTGCACCGCCATGCGCTGGCTGGACAGATCGATGTGAATGCGCACCTTGGCGCTGGCGGCGCCCTGGACGGCAAGAAGACCGACCATCGCCAGAACGGCGAACAACAATCGCTTCATGACACACCCCCGCAAACGCGACGCCGCAAACGAAACATGGAAGCCGGCATGTTTCCGCAACCGGGCGCATGTTGCAATCTCGAAATCGCGCGTAAGGTTGACGGCGATGCGCGAATCGCCCGGATGGAACGCATGATGAGACACGCGCCGGTCCTCTTGTTTGCGGTCGCGATCGCTTTCAGCGCGGGCGCGCCCGCCCATGCGCAGGACAAGGGCTCGATCAACCCCAAACCCTTGCCCGCGCTCGCCAATCCCGACAGCCCCGGCACGCCCGCCAAGGAATTGTTCGGCCGCAAGGCGACGCCGGCCGATCTCGAGGCGCGCGCGATCGGCTTCTATTCGCGCGGATGCCTTGCGGGCGGCGAGGCGCTGCCGATCAACGGGCCGGCGTGGCAGGTGATGCGCCTGTCGCGCAACCGCAACTGGGGCCATCCCAACCTCATCGCCTTTCTCGAAAAATTCGCCAGGACCGTACCGCGCGTGTCCAACTGGCCGGGTCTGCTGGTGGGCGACATCTCGCAGCCGCGCGGCGGGCCGATGCTGACCGGGCACGCCTCGCACCAGATCGGGCTCGACGCCGACATCTGGCTGACCCCCATGCCGCGGCGCGAACTGTCCCGCGTCGAACGCGAGGAGATGTCGGCGACCGACATGGTGCGCGCCGACAGGCTGGACGTGGACGCGCGCGTGTGGACGCCCGACCACGCCGCCGTCATCCGCGCCGCCGCCAAGGACGGGCAGGTGCAGCGCATTTTCGTCAACGCCGCCATCAAGAAGGCGCTGTGCCGCGAGGCCGGCGGCGACCGTGGCTGGCTCAACAAGGTGCGCCCGATGTTCGGGCACAATTACCATTTCCACGTGCGCGTGTTCTGCCCCGGCGGGGGGGAAGCGTGCGCGGGGCAGGATCCCGTGCCGCCGGGCGACGGATGCGACCAGCTCGACTGGTGGTTCTCGGACGCCGTGCTGCACCCCAAGCCCCGGCCGCCCGGCAAGCCGAAGCCGCCGATGACGATGGCCTCGCTGCCGGCCGAATGCCGGGTGGTGCTGAAGGCGCAGTGATTATTTACCGATTGGAACAAATCACCACGTATCGATGAAACCGCGTTTCTCGCGGCGCGTCCGGTCGGGCGGTCCGCCGGCGGCAGCCAGCCCCTTCAGGATCCACGCGCGCGTCTCGACCGGGTCGATCACCCCGTCGATCTCCATGACCGAGGCGATGGAGAGCGCCTTGCCGTGCTCGTACATCTTGTCCACGAGTTCGCGAAACTTCCTGTCCCGCTCGCCGAGATCGGCGATGGCCTCCAGCTCCTTGCGGTAGCCCAGCCGAACCGCCCCTTCGAGCCCCATGCCGCCGAACTCGCCGGTCGGCCAGGCGACGGTGAAGAACGAGGAATGGAACCCGCCGCGCGCCATCGATTGCGCGCCGAGCCCGTAGCCCTTGCGCAGGACCACCGTGAAGAACGGCACGGTGAGCGCGGCGCCGACCACGAACATGCGGCAGACGCGCCGCACGAGCGCGCTCTTCTCGGCCTCCGGCCCGACCATGAAACCGGGCGTGTCGCAGAGCGAGACGATCGGCAGGCCGTGCGCGTCGCACAGTTGCATGAAGCGCGCGGCCTTGTCGGCGGCCTCCGCGTCGATCGCGCCGCCGAGATGTTTCGAATTGTTGGCGATGAGGCCGAACGGCTTGCCCTCGATCCGCACGAGCGCGGTGATCATGCCCACGCCGAAATCACGCCGCAGCTCCAGCACGCTGTCGGCATCGCACATCGTCTCGATGACGGCGCGAATGTCGTAGACGCGCAGGCGGTTCTCGGGAATCGCACGGCGCAGCAGCCGCTGGTCGGCGGCGCTCCAGTCGGCGATCGCGCCCTGGAAGTAGGAAAGATACCTGCGCGCGGCTTCGACCGCTTCGATCTCGTCCTCCACCAGAACGTCGATGACGCCGTTGGGCGCCTGGACGCCGACGGGGCCGACCTCCTCGGGCCTGTAGACGCCGAGGCCGCCGCCCTCGATCATCGCCGGGCCGCCCATGCCGATGTTGGAATCGCGCGTGGCGATGATGACGTCGCAGCAGCCGAGCAACGCGGCGTTGCCGGCGAAACACCGGCCCGACACCACGCCCACAACCGGCACGAGGCCGGACAGTTTGGCGAAGGTTCCAAAGGTCGGCACGTCGAGCCCCGTCAGACCCACGCCATCGGTGTCGCCGGGCCGGCCGCCGCCGCCTTCCGCGAACAGCACGACCGGCATGCGCCATTGTTCGGCGAGTTCGAACACGCGGTCCTGCTTTTTGTGATTCATATGGCCCTGCGTGCCAGCCAGAACCATGTAGTCGTAGGCCACGATCAGCGCACGCGATTTCTCCGGCCCGAACAACTGCTCGTTGACCGTGCCGACGCCCGACACCACGCCGTCGCCGGACGTGGTGCGGATGAGATTCTCGACCGTGTCGCGGCCGCGACGCGCGGCGATGATGAGCGCGCCGTATTCGTTGAAAGAACCGCCCGCCGTCAGTTGCGCGACGTTTTCGCGCGCGGTGCGATGGTTGGTCTTGCGGCGACGCGCGACCGCATCGGGGCGATTCTCGTCGAGGCCGAAGGCGTGCCGCGCGCGCATTTCGGCAAGGTCGGGCCGAATGAAATCGAGATCGACCGTTTCGCTTTCCTGCGCCTGCTGCTCCACGTCGTCGCAGGGTTCGACAAACAGGATCGGTTCGCCCGCCATCAGCGTGGCGCCTTTTTCGCCCGCCAGCGCGCGCACGACGCCGCCCTGCTCGGCGACGACGAGATGTTCCATCTTCATCGCTTCCAACACCGCCAGCGTCTGGCCGGGGCGCACTGTCTCGCCCACAGCCACATCGATCGACACGATGGTGCCGAGCAGCGGCGCGACGACGGGTTCGGTTCCGTGCGGGCCATCGACATGGCGGTGGGCGCCGCTGGGGCCGCCGGCGGCGGGCGCATCGAAGAACAGCTTGCGCGCGGGCGCCTCGGCCGCCGCGGCCAGTTCGCGCGCATGCGCGTCGACGAAGCCGGTGGTGGCCACGCCGTCGGCGAACCCCGGATGGGTGAGCACCGCGCGCAGGAAATTGGCGTTGGTGTCGACCCCTTCGAGCCGGAACTCGTCGAGCGCATGAACGGCCTTGCGGCGCGCCAGCTCGAAATCCGGCGCGTGGACGACGAGTTTGGCGATCAGCGAATCGTAGGCCGCGCTCGTGCGGTAGCCGGCATAGGCGTAGGAATCGACACGCACGCCGGGTCCCGCGCCGGGTTCGAACACGGACACGATTCCGCCGGTCGGCGTGACCGATCCGTTCGGCTCGATCCGCTCGCAGTTGATGCGCAACTGGATGGCGCTGCGGCGCGGCGCGGGCGCGCCCGCGCCAAAGCCCAGCGCGGCCAGACTCGCGCCCGCCGCGAGACGCAGTTGCGTTTGCACCAGATCGACGCCGAGCGCCTCCTCCGTGATCGTGTGCTCCACCTGCAGGCGCGGATTGGCCTCGATGAAGAAGAACCGATCTTCGGCCGCCGCGCCGCCCTCGACCAAGAATTCGAACGTGCCGAGATTGCGGTAGCGCGCGGCCCCGGCCAGCGCGAGCGCGGCCTCGCAGAGCCTTGCGCGCACCTGCGGCGCAAGGCGCGGGGCGGGCGCGATCTCCACGATCTTCTGGTGACGGCGCTGCACGGAACATTCGCGCTCGTAAAAATGCGCGAGCGCGCCGGAGGCGTCGCCCGCCACCTGCACCTCGATGTGACGCGCCTTCTCGATCAGTCGCTCGACATAGAGCGCGCCGTCGCCGAACGCCTTCTCGGCCTCCGAACGCGCGCGCTCCACCGCCTCGGCGATCTCGGCGCGCGCGCGCACGATGCGTATGCCGCGCCCGCCGCCGCCGGCGGCCGCCTTCACCATCATCGCCGCGCCCGCGAGCGTGGCGAAAAACTCCTCCGCCTCCGCCGCCGTGCGGATCGGCTGGCGGCCGGGCGGCACGGGCACGCCGACCTCGCCCGCCAGATCGCGCGCGCGCGCCTTGTCGCCGAACAGCGCAAGCGCCTCCGGCGAGGGGCCGACGAACACGAGGCCGCAGTCTGCGACGCGGCGCGCGAAATCGGCGCGCTCCGACAGGAACCCGTAGCCGGGATGGATGGCGTCGCAGCCCGCGCGGCGCGCGGCGGCGATCACGTCCTCGCCGTCGAGATAGGCGGAGACGCCGGAGCCTTCGAGCGCAATCGCCTCGTCCGCCCTGGCGGCGTGCAGCGAAGCCGCATCGTCGCGCGCATAGACCGCGACGCTGCGCAGGCCGAGATCGGCGCAGGCGCGCGCGATGCGAATGGCGATCTCGCCGCGGTTGGCGATGAGGACCGATTTCATACGCGCCCCCTCCGGCCGACCGGACATGACGAATCGTGCCGCCGCACGTGCGCGCAATGCATATTTTCCTCCCGGATCTCGTTTTCTCCAGAACATCACGCGTCCGACGCCCGGTCAACGCGCGCCGCGCTTGCTTTTGCCGCGCGCCCGCGCCAAACCATTTTCGAAAGAACGAGAGGCGTTCCGCGAGGCGAAATGACCCAGGGCAGGAAACACATGACGTCCGGCGACTCGGTCGCCGACATTCGCGGGCGCCTCGGCGAAATCGGCTACATCTGCGACGCCGGCATCGCGACCGCGCTCTATCTGTGTCGCGAACTCGACAAGCCGTTGCTGATCGAGGGGCCGCCCGGCGTCGGCAAGACAGAACTCGCCAAGGCTGCGGCCAGCATCACCGGGCGGCCGCTGATCCGGCTGCAATGCTACGAAGGCCTCGACGAGACGAAGGCGCTCTACGAGTGGAAATACGGCAAGCAGCTTCTCTACACGCAGGTGCTCAAGGAGAAACTCGGCGATCTGTTGCAGGGCGCGAAAGGTCTGAAGGACTCGCTCGGGCGGCTGCACGAATTCGACGACACGTTCTTCTCCGAAGAGTTTCTCGAACCGCGCCCGCTGCTGAAGGCGCTGTGGGAGAAGGATGGCGCGGTGCTGCTGATCGACGAGATCGACAAGGCCGACGACGAATTCGAGGCGTTCCTGCTGGAGCTTCTGTCGGACTACCAGATCTCGGTGCCCGAGCTCGGCACGATCAAGGCGCGCACGACGCCGCTGGTGTTTCTCACCTCCAACAACAAGCGCGAACTGGGCGACGCGCTCAAGCGGCGCTGCCTGCATCTGCACATTCCGTTCCCCGACATGGCGCTCGAACAGGCGATCATCAAGAGCCGCGTGCCGCAGGCCGAACCACGCCTGCGCGCGCAACTCGTCTCGTTCGTGCAGGGATTGCGCAAGCTGGACCTGAAAAAGCTGCCGGCGGTGAGCGAAACGATCGACTGGGCGCGCACGCTCGTTCTTCTGAACGCGAAGGACCTGCAGCCCGACCTCGTGCGGTCCACGCTCAACGTGCTGCTGAAGTATCAGGACGACATCGTGGAAGCCGAACCGGAAGTCGGCGGGCTGATCGCGACCGCGCACAAGGAAGCCGAATATCGCGCGATCAACTGAGGTGAGGTCGGACACGTGACCGAAGTGCTCAGCGATTTCATCCGCGCGCTGCGCGCCGCCGACGTGCGCATCACCACGTCGGAGGCGATCGAGGCGGGCGCCACGCTGGCGCTGATCGGCTACGAGGATCGCGAATTGCTGCGACAGGGTCTGGCGCAGGCGCTGTCGAAGAGCGTGGACGAGAAACAGGCGTTTTTCGAAACGTTCGATTCCTTCTTCGCGTTCCGCTCGTTCTCGGAGGGCGGCGGCGCGCAGGGCGCGGCCGGCGAGGACGACAAGGGCGCGCCGGGCGAGGGCCAGAGCCCCGGCGGCGAACAGGGCGAACAGCAGGGAGAGGCCGAGGGACAGGGCGGACAGCCAAGCGGCAAGGCGAGCGGCCAGGGCATGGGCGCGGGCGAAAGCGAACCGGCCGAGCGCGAGAGCCTTGTCGATCTTCTCGAACGCGGCGACCGCGCGGCGTTGCAGGAACGGCTGGCGGACGCGGCGCGGCGCGTCAATCTCAACGACATCCGCTTCTTCACCCAGCGCGGCATGTTCGCGGTGCGCATTCTGAACCTGATGGGCGTCGAGGAAGTGGACGACGTGATCGCGGCGGCCGAGGCGTCGGACGATCCGGGCGAGCGCGGGCGCGGCGAGCGACTACATGCGGCGCGCACGGCGCTGCGCGAGGAAGTGCGCGATTATGTGGAAAAGCAGCTCGCGATTTTCGCGGCCAACGCCGGCCGCAAGCTGCGCGAGGAGATTCTCGCCGACACGCGGCTGAACGCCATCGACCGCTCCGACATGAGGATCATGCAGGAGCTGGTGCGCAAGATGGCGAAACGGCTGATCGCGCTCCACGCGCGGCGCCGGCGCATCGCGCGGCGCGGACAGCTCGACATTCGCCGCACCATCCGCGCCAATATCGAGTACGATGGTCTGTTGTTCCACACGGTCTGGAAACGCCGCCGGCTGGAGCGGCCGAAGGTGATGGCGCTGTGCGACGTCTCCGGCTCCGTTTCGCAGACCGCGCGCTTTCTGCTGATGTTCCTCTATTCGCTGCACGAAGTGCTGCCGAACGTGCGTTCCTTCGCCTTTTCCGGCAACCTCGGCGAGGTGACGGAATTGTTCGAGCACAACGACGTGGATTATGCGATGGCCGAAACGCTGTCGCGGTTCGGCGGTTCGACCGATTACGCCGAGGCGCTGGAGACGTTCGAGCGGCTCGCCGGCGACGAGGTCGACCATCGCACGACCGTGCTCATTCTGGGCGACGCGCGCAACAACAACGGCGAACCGCGCGCCGACATTCTGCGCAAGATTCACGACCGCGCCCGTCGCGTGATCTTCCTCAATCCCGAACCGCGGTCGAGCTGGAACACCGGCGACAGCGTGATGCGGAAATATGAAGCCTGTTGCGACACGGCGCAGGTCTGCGCGACGCTGAAAGACCTGGAGCGGGTGGTCTCGGACCTGATGCGCACGGCGATCTGAGCGCCCGATAATTTCGTCCCCAACCGCGCCGGATTTGGCTAGATTGTCGGCGGTCGGGGAGGGCGCGCGCCGGCGCGCGGGCGATCATGGAAGAGACATTCGACTTCATCGTGTGCGGCGCGGGCTCCGCCGGCTGCGTGCTCGCCAATCGGCTGAGCGAAGGCGGGCGCTACAGCGTGGGCGTGCTGGAGGGCGGCGGAAACGACCGCTGGATCTGGTTCCACATTCCGGTCGGCTACCTGTTCGCCATCGGCAATCCGCGGGCCGACTGGCTGTTCAGGACCGAGCCCGATCCGGGGCTGAACGGTCGCGCGCTCAACTATCCGCGCGGCAAGACGATCGGCGGATGTTCGGCCATCAACGCCATGATCTACATGCGCGGACAGAGCGCGGACTACGACGGCTGGCGCCAGATGGGCCTTGCGGGCTGGGGTTGGGACGACGTGCTGCCGTATTTCCTGCGGCAGGAAGACTACTACGGCGGCGCGAGCAAGCTGCACGGCGCGGGCGGCGAGTGGCGCGTGGAAACACCACGCATGCGCTGGGAAATTCTCGACCGGTTCATCGACGCGGCCGAACAATCCGGCATTCCGCGCGTGACGGATTTCAACACCGGCACGAACGAAGGCTGCAACTATTTCGACATCAACCAGAAGGCGGGACTGCGCTGGTCGGCGGCGCGCGGCTTTCTCAAACCCGCACTCAGGCGGCCCAATCTGCGGCTCGAACTGCATGCGCTGATCGACCGCGTGACGATTGCGGACGGACGCGCGACCGGGGTCGTCTTTCGCCAGCATGGGGTGGAGAAAACCTGGCGGGCGCGACGCGAGATCGTGCTGGCGGCCGGCAGCGTGGCGACGCCCGCCATTCTCGAACGTTCGGGCGTGGGCGCGGGCGAACGCCTGCGCGAGATCGGCGTCGAGGCGGCGCACGAGCGCGCGGGCGTGGGCGAAAACCTGCAGGATCATTTGCAGATACGCCCGATCTTCAGCGTCGAGAACACGCGCACGCTGAATACGGAATACGCCTCGCTGATCAAACGCGCCGGCATGGGGCTGCAATTTGCGCTGCGCCGGCGCGGGCCGATGACGATGGCGCCTTCGCAACTCGGCGCCTTCACGCGGTCCGCGCCGGAGTTCGCGACGCCCAACGTCGAATTCCATATCCAGCCGCTGTCGCTCGACAAGTTCGGCGACCCGCTGCATCCGTTCAACGCGATCACGGTCAGCGTGTGCAATCTGCGCCCCACGAGCCGCGGGTCGATCCATGCGCGCTCGGCCGCGCCCGACGATGCGCCGGTCATCCGGCCCAACTATCTGTCGACGGAGGCCGACCGGAAGGTCGCGGCCGACTCGCTGCGGCTGGCGCGGCGCGTCGTCTCGGCGCCCGCGCTCGCACCCTACAAGCCGCAGGAATACAAGCCCGGCGCGCATCTCGTCTCGGATGAGGAACTCGCCCATGCGGCAGGCGACACCTCCACAACCATCTTCCATCCCGTGGGCACGGCGCGCATGGGCCGGCGCGACGACAGGCTGGCGGTGGTGGACGAACGATTGTCGGTGATCGGGCTTGCGGGCCTGCGCATCGCCGACGCCTCTGTCATGCCGGCGATCACGTCCGGCAACACAAACTCGCCGACGATGATGATCGCGGAAAAAGCCGCCGAGATGATGCGCGCCGACGCGCGCTAATCACTTCTTGAGACCTTCCACCAGCAACTTGATGTCGGCGACCTCGGCGGGATGGGCCTCCATCCATGCGGCGAGATCTGCGCGCTCCTTCGCGCGCGCATCCGCGCTCAGGCTCTCTTCGAGCGGCCGGCCGAAATCGGCCTCGGCGTCCGGCGCGCCCGTGATGCGCGCGAACGCCTTTTTCGCCACGCTCGGGCGCACGTGCAGCGTTTCGAAGAAATAAGGATGGCCGTACTGCTCGGGCGGAAAAGTCGCGGTGTTGACCGGTCCGAGCGCGGTGAAATCCCACGCCGCGATGCGGCCTGCGCCGGGCGCCTGTCGCGCGCGCGCGATCATGGCGGCAGTCTCCTGCTTCCATTCCTCCCACTGCGGCCAAAGGCCGGCTTCCCGATAGAGGGCGAGCCGCGCTGCGTGTTCGGGCAACATCACGACATCGACATCGACGCCGCGCGCCCTGGCCTCCTCCAACGCCGACTGCATCGCCGAGAGGCCGCGCACGAGATTGGCGTTGAATCGCGCGCGCTGCGAGACGAGCGACTTGTCGAGATAGTTGCGCAGGCTGGGCATGGCGACGAAATCGATCGGCGCGTGGATCGCGGCGTTCTCCACGCGCAGGAAGCCGTCGGTCGTGTAGACGTGGCGCAGCTTGCCGCGCGCCGCGCGTTCCAGCGCGTTCACGTTACGGCGAACCATGTCGTAGGAGAACAACAACCGCAGCGTCGACAGAACCGGCCGCGGGTGGAGGAACGGCGAGGATTTCGGATCGAGAAAGATTTCGTCGCCGCCGAAATTCTCCCAGAAATCGATGTTCCAGACGATGCGCCGGACTTTCGGCCCGCGTTCGAGCAGTTCGCGAACGACCCAGCCGTTTTCGATCATGCGGCCGCCGCGCACGGCGGCGTTGTAGCCGCGCGCATTCGCAAGCGCCCGCGGGTCGAACGAAAACTGCACGCGCGAGGAGCCGACGAACGCCACATCGAGATCGCCGCGCGGGCGCGCGATCTCCAGCGATTTCGCCAGCCGGTCGTCGCCGCCGGCGTCGATGCGGAAATCCTTCGGGAACAGGCCCGTCGGCACGAGCCGCGTGCCGAACAGGCCGAGGCCGTCGACGGCGACCTGAAAAGTCCCGATCAGCAGGAGGAGCGCGAGCGCGGCGGCGACGAGGGTGAGCAGATAGGCGCGCATCGGCTAGAAGTTGAAATAGAGGAATTCGGAATGCTCCCACGACAGGAGCAGCACCGCGACCACGACCGCGCCGAACGCGGCCGCCCACCTTTTGGACGGCGTCCAGGCGAGCGGCAACTGCCAGCGTCCGCGCGCATCGACCTCGCCGAGCGTGGGGTCGAAGGCGCGCATGATCTGCTGCGAATTCGGCAGAACGACGCAGAGCGCGATCAGCGCCAGCGCGCTTGCGAGCGCCTGGGGCGTTTCGTGCGCGGCCAGCGCCGGCGTCCATACGCCGTTGACGCCGGTCATACCTTTGAGAATGGCCAGCGCGCTCGCCATGTCGGTCGCGCGAAACAGCACCCACGCCACGACGACCGCCAGCATGGTCAGCGTCCAGCCCAGCGGCGCTGGCATGCGCCACGGGCTCCAGCGCCGCCATGCGTGGTTGCAGAGCAGGTAAAAGCCGTGCAGCGCGCCCCAGACGATGAAGGTCCAGCCAGCGCCGTGCCAGAGGCCGCCGAGCAGCATGGTCGCCATGAGATTGACGTAGCGCCGCGCCTCGCCGCCGCGATTGCCGCCGAGCGCGATGTAGACGTAATCGCGCAGGAAGCGCGACAGCGTCATGTGCCAGCGCCGCCAGAAGTCGATGATGTCGGCCGCGCGATAGGGCGAATTGAAGTTCGGCGGAAAGCGCACGCCGAACATGCGCGCCAGCCCGATCGCCATGTCGGAATAGCCGGAGAAATCGAAATAGAGCTGCACCGTGTAGCAAAGCGCGCCCTGCCATGCCAGAAGCGCGCCGACGCCGGGGGCGCTGGTCGCCGATGCATAAACGGGCGACGCGTAGCGCGCGATCTGATCGGCGATGACCACTTTCTTGAACAGGCCGATCAGCGCGATGGTGAAGCCGACGCCGAGGTTTTCGAGCGTCCTGTCCTTATCTCGCGGCAGATGGCCCAGTTTCATGAACTGCGGGGTGACTTCCGCATGATGGACGATGGGGCCCGCGATCAGCTGCGGGAAGAAGAACACGAACAGCGCGAAATCGAGAAAGCCGGCCGAGCGCGCCACGCCTTTGTAGATGTCGGCGATATAGGCGATTTTCTGGAAGGTGAAGAACGAGATGCCGAGCGGCAGGATGATGTCGAGCGCGGTGCGCGGCGCGACCCCGATGTCGGCGGCGACGTCCAGAAAGAAGTTGGCGTATTTGAACCAGCCGAGCACCGCCAGGTTTGCGACGATGACGGCCGCGGCGATCGCCTTGCGGTTGAAGCCGAAGCTGCGCTCGATGGCCAGGCCGGCGACATAGTTGACGCACATGGAGGCCACGAGCAGCACAAGAAAGCGCGGGCTCCACCAGGCGTAGAACACCATGGAGGCGACGATGAGCCAGCTGACGATCGCGCGATGGCCGGCGAACCGTTTCAGCGCCAGAAAGCCGACATAGACGACCGGCAGAAAGGCGAACAGAAATTCTGGCGATGTGAAAAGCATGAACCGTCGGGTTTGGGCCTCGAACCCGGCGCGATGCGGGTTCCGGAACGTCTGAAAACGGGGGCCCGCGCGATGCGCGAGGCTCCGCGCGGCGCAGGGCCGACGGCTGAGCAACGACCGGATTGGCGCGGAAATGTCAACCTCGCCGCCACGCCCGGGCGCGCGGCCGGACGCGAATTCGCCCGATGTTTCCGCGCGGTGGCTCGCAACGGGGCGATTTGGGCCGGCGCGCGCACGGGGTTAGGATGCGCGCTCCGATCGCCGGCCGAGACATGGAACGCGCCCGCCCGACTTCAATCCTTCCCCCGCCCGACGGGCGCCAGTCGGAGGCCGCGCGCGCCATCGCGCGCGGGGTGCGGCGCATGTTCGGGGCGGCGGGCCTGGCGACGCTCGACGAAGTGGCGCTGCCGAACGGCCGGCGCGCCGATCTCATGACGCTCTCGCCCGACGGGTCGATCCAGATCGTCGAAATCAAGTCGTGTGTCGCCGACTTCCGCGCCGACCGCAAATGGCCCGACTATCGCGACTATTGCGATGCGCTCTATTTCGCCGTCGACCTTTCGACGCCGCTGGATATTCTGCCGGCCGACGCCGGGCTGATCGTTGCGGACGCCTACGGCGCCTCGCTGGCGCGCGCGGCGCCCGAACACAGACTCCAGGCCGCCACCCGCAGGTCGATGCTGTTGCGGTTCGCGCGGCTGGCGGCCGGCCGCCTGTACGGGCTGCATGACCCCGACTGGGGCGGGTTCATGGACTAGAGCGCTTTCAAGTGAAACGGATGCCGGTTCGCGTGAAGAAAACGCGTCAGAACAGAAAACGGAGCATCGCTTCGGCTTCCATCGGAAGCTACCTGCTCTAGCGCGGCGCGCGTTTGGCGAGAATGCGCTGAAGGGTGCGCCGGTGCATGTTCAACCGACGCGCGGTTTCCGACACGTTGCGGCCGCACAGTTCGTAGACGCGCTGGATGTGCTCCCAACGGACGCGGTCGGCCGACATGGGGTTTTCGGGCAGTTGCGCGTGATCGAGGTCGACCGAGCGCAGGGCCGCGTCGATCTCGTCGGCGTCGGCCGGTTTGGCGAGGTAGTCGAAGGCGCCGAGTTTGACGGCCGTCACCGCGGTGGCGATGTTGCCGTAGCCGGTGAGAATGACGCCGCGCGCATCCGGGCGGCGCTTCTTCAGTTCCGAAATGATGTCGAGACCGTTGCCGTCGCCGAGCCGCATATCGATGACCGCAAAGGCCGGCGCCGCCCGCTCCACCTCGCTCAGTCCTTCGGCGACGGACCTGGCCGTGCGCACCGCATAGCCGCGCGATTCCATCGCGCGCGCGAGGCGACCGAGAAAAGCGGCGTCGTCGTCGACGATGAGCAGACTTTTGTCTGTTCCGCCGCCGTCCGACAGGGGGGGCGCTTCCGGCGCGCGTCCGTCCAAGGTCATGGGACCGCCTTTTCACGGGTTTGGCTCACCCCGTCAAGCGCCTCCTGCGCATCCGGTTCCCAGCGCGCACCCTCGCCCGCGTCGGCGGCGGTTTCAAACGCCGCGCGCGGCCAGACGATGCGGATCGAAGCGCCGGTTTCGGGTTCCGCGCGGTTGTCGACCGACACATGCGCGCCCGAGCGCTCCAGCAGGGTCTTGGCGATGAACAGGCCGAGGCCGAGGCCGGAGCCCGGTTCGTTCTTGGCCTTGCGCACGTCGGCCCGCGTGGAGACGTAGGGTTCGCCCAGACGCCGTTTCACCTCCGGCGCGAAACCCGGGCCGTCGTCCACGATCGTGACCACCACCGCCTGATCCGTCCAGACGCCGGTCACCTGCACGGAGGTCCGCGCGAAATCGACCGCGTTCTCCACCAGATTGCCCAGACCGTAAAGAACGCCGGGGCTGCGGCGCGTGACAGGCTGCGGTCCCTCGCCCGAAAGCGTGGCGCGGACCTCGATGTCGAAATGGCGGTGCGGCTCGCTCACCTCCTCCAGCAGCACGCCGAGCTGCATCTGCTGCATGACGCCGCCGTAATGATCGTCGAGCGAGCGCAGCGTGCCGAGAATGTCGCGGCAGCGCTGGGTCTGCTGGGCGAGCAGATCGAGATCGTCGACCGCGGGCGGGGCGGGCGCGTTGCGCCGCAACTCCTTTGCGACCAGGGCGATGGTGGCCAGCGGCGTGCCGAGTTCATGCGCGGCGGCGGCCGCCAGCCCGTCGAGCTGCGACAGGTGCTGCTCGCGCGCCAGCACCAGTTCGGTCGCCGCCAGCGCGTCCGACAGCAGGCGCGCCTCTTCCGCCACGCGCCCGGCGTAAATGCATACGAAGGCGGCCCCCAGCGCCACGGCGATCCACAGCCCCGCGCGATAGAGCGGCGGCAGGCTCGGACTAGGCGCGCCGCCCCACGGCAGCGGCAGATGCCAGAAGGCGAGCGCCAGCATGAGCGCCATCAGGATCGCAAACAGCAAGACGGTCGATACGCGCGGCAACGACACCGCCGAAATCACGACGGGCGCGAACATGAGCACCGAGAACGGGTTTTCGACGCCGCCGGTCAGATACAGCAGCGTCGCCAATTGCAGCACGTCGAACGCCAGCAGGATGGTGGCCGGCGCATCCTCCAGCCGATGGGAGCGCGAGAGCACGAGCCGCGAGGCGACGTTGAGCGCCGCGGAGGCCGCGATCGTCAGCAGACAGGCTTCGAGCGGCAGCGGGAATCCGAACCCGAAATGGACGACCAGCACCGCCGCCGTCTGGCCGGCGATCGCCAGCCAGCGCAGCCGCACGAGCGTATCGAGCCGCAGCCGGCGCGCGCTGCGGCCAAAATCGGGATTGGACAGATCGGACCCATACGCCATGGCGCATTCCTAACGTCGCGACACTAGCGCATCGTCACGGCGAAGTCCGCGCCGACGGCAGATCAGGCGGCCGTGTCCTTGGCGCGTTCGGCGCGCTTGCGGTCGTTGGGATCGAGCAGCGCCTTGCGCAGGCGGATCGACTTCGGCGTCACCTCCACCCGTTCGTCGTCCTCGATATAGGCGAGCGCCTTTTCCAGCGTCATGCGGATCGGCGGGGTCAGGCGCACCGCCTCGTCCTTCGACTGCGTGCGGATGTTGGTGAGCTGCTTGCCCTTCAACACGTTGATCTCGAGATCGTTGTCGCGGGTGTGTTCGCCCACGATCATGCCGCGATAGACCTTCCAGCCGGGCTCGATCATCATCGGCCCGCGGTCCTCCAGCTTCCACATCGCGTAGGCGACCGCCTCGCCCTGCTCGTTGGAGATCAGCACGCCGTTGCGACGGCCCGGGATGTCGCCCTTCCACGGCGCGTATTCGTGGAACAGGCGGTTCATGATCGCGGTTCCGCGCGTGTCGGTCAGCAATTCGCCCTGATAGCCGATGAGGCCGCGCGTGGGGGCGTAGAACACGAGCCGCAGGCGATTGCCGCCCGAGGGACGCATTTCGATCATCTCCGCCTTGCGCTCGGCCATCTTCTGGACGACCACGCCGGAATGTTCCTCGTCGACGTCGATGACGACTTCCTCGACGGGTTCGAGAATCTCGCCGCTCTCGCTCTTCTGGAACACGACCTTCGGCCGCGAGATCGACAGTTCGAACCCCTCGCGGCGCATCGTCTCGATGAGGATCGCAAGCTGCAGTTCGCCGCGGCCGGACACGACATAGGCGTCGGAATTGGGCGCAGGCTCCACACGCAGCGCGACGTTGCCTTCCGCCTCCTTGAACAGGCGGTCGCGGATGACGCGGCTCGTCACCTTGTCGCCCTCCGTGCCCGCGAGCGGCGAATCGTTGACCGAGAAGGTCATCGACAGCGTCGGCGGGTCGATTGGCTGGGCCTGCAGCGGCTCGCTCACCTCGAGCGCGGCCAGCGTGTCGGCGACGTTGAACTTTTCAAGGCCCGCGATCGCGACGATGTCGCCGGCTTCGGCCTCCTCGATCGGCTGGCGTTCGATGCCGCGGAAGGCGAGGATTTTCGACACGCGCCCCTGCTCGACCACCGCGCCGTCGCGCGCGAGCACGCGCACCGGCTGGTTCGGCTTGACCGTGCCGGAGAACACGCGGCCGGTGATGATGCGGCCGAGATAGGGATTGGCCTCCAGCAGCGTGCCGAGCATGCGAAACCCGCCCTCGCCGACTTCCGGCGCGTGGACGTGTTTGAGCACCAGATCGAACAGCGGGGCCATGCCCTGATCGTGCGGACCTTCCGGCGTCTCGGACATCCAGCCCTGTTTGGCGGAGCCGTAGATGATCGGAAAATCGAGCTGGTCGTCGGTGGCGTCGAGCGCGGCGAACAGGTCGAACACTTCGTTGATGACTTCGCTGGCGCGCGCGTCGTGCTTGTCGACCTTGTTGATGCAGACGATCGGCTTGAGGCCGATCTTCAGCGCCTTACCGACGACGAACTTGGTCTGCGGCATGGGGCCTTCGGCGGCGTCGACCAGCACGATGGCGCCGTCCACCATCGAGAGGATGCGCTCCACCTCGCCGCCGAAATCGGCGTGGCCGGGCGTGTCGACGATGTTGATGCGGACGCCCTTCCAGACGACCGAGGTCGCCTTGGCGAGGATGGTGATGCCGCGCTCCTTCTCAAGATCGTTGGAGTCCATCACCCGTTCGGCCACCCGCTGGTTCTCGCGGAACGCGCCGGATTGCTGGAGCAGGCGGTCGACCAGAGTCGTCTTGCCATGGTCGACGTGCGCGATGATCGCGATATTGCGAAGCTTCATGGGGTAGCCGCGATTGGGTGTGACGGAGCCGGCCCGCAGGCGTCAGGCCTCCGATTGGAGCGGGCCTTGTAGCCGAAGCGCGCCGCGAAAGAAACCATTAAGTCCCGGAACCTTCACACCGCCTCGCGCGAGCCCGGCAGCGCATGGACCGAGGCGGACGGACGGCCGCCCGCCAGATGGGCGCGGCGCTCGCGCACCGCATGGCGCGCCTGGTCGAGCGCCAGCGAAAGCGCCGCCATGCCATGACTGTCGACGCCCATGATCGACCGGTTTCCCATGCCGGCGACCAGGATCTCGTCGGTTTCGCGCTCGAGCCGGTCCAGGTCCTCGCAGGTCCCGGCTGTGCGGGCGGCGCGCAGCACGCCCAGGAGCCGTTCGAGCAACTGATCCAGTTCGCTGTGGCTGGCGGCTGTCATGCGGCTGGCGAGGGCGGCGACGGCGGAGCCGGCAACCGACAGCAGCATTGCGCCTATGTATATGATATCGCTATATTTATCGAAAAATCCCTCTTCCTCGTTGTCGTAATAGGCGGCTGCGCCCGCGTGCACCGGCAAGGCGGCGTCCTTGTCGGTGGAGGGCGCCTCGAGCAGGTTTGCGAGGGGCGCAAGCCGGGCGATGGCCGCCCGTTCGGCGAACAGCGCGCGCGTGAGGTCGGCGGCGACCGAATTCTTCATCGTCTCGCGCGCCATCAGCCGCACCGTGACGCCGAGCGTCTCGAACGCCGCCGGCGGGCGCGGGGGGGCGCCGCCGAAGGCGCCGCGCAGCACGTCGACCGACTCCAGCGCCGGCATGCGCTGCGCGATCGCCTTGGCCTCGCCGATCGGCACGAACTGGACCGGAGAGGCGCGCCCCTGGCCGATGGCGGCGACGAGATCGCCCAGCGCGTCGGAGGCGAGCGGGCCGACCGCCATCACCACGTCGACCCGCCCCGCGCGCAGCGCTTCGGCCGCCTCCTGGCGCATGACCGGAATCTTGACGACCGAATCCTTCGGCGCGTCGTATTGGGCGAGGATGGCGTCGAGCAATCTGGCGTTGGCGTCGCCCGGATGCGGGCCGCGCAGATAGCCGACCCGCTTGCCCGCGAGATCGGCGACGCTGGCGATCTCGCGTTCGGGCGGCGCGATCAAGAGAACCGCGTTGCGATGAAGGATCGCCAGTGTCTGGCCGGCCGCGGGCAGGGCGACGTCGGAGCGCACCACCGCCACATCGACCTCGCCCGCGTCGAGCGCTGCGGCAGAGGCTGCGGCGCCGTCGCTCGGGACAATGCGCAGCCGCACGCTGCGGCGCGCGCTCGACAAGGCATGCGAGATTGCAAAGACGAGCTTGTGATCCTCGGTGTCGCGCGCGACCGCGACCTTCAGCAGCGTCGGACGATTGTAGTACCACGCGCCGAGCGCGGCCGCCCCCGCCAGCGCCAGCCCGCAGGCGAGCACGATCAGCAGCAATCGTCGCATCGTTCCTCGCCCGCCCCGTCGGAATCGATTCGATTCCCGACGGCAAATTATCACGGCCGCGAGGGTCGGTGCGAAATCAGCCCGAAATGCGGCGGTTGCGCGTGGCCAGCGTGCGCAGGCGCAGCGCGTTGAGCTTGATGAAGCCTTCGGCGTCCCGCTGGTCGTAGGCCCCGCCTTCCTCGAAGGTGACGAGGCTCTGGTCGTAGAGCGAATACGGGCTCTGGCGGCCCACCACCCAGGCGCAGCCCTTGTAGACCTTCATCCGCACCTGCCCCGTGACGAACTGCTGGCTGCGGTCGATCAACGCCTGCAACATCTCGCGCTCGGGCGAGAACCAGAAGCCGTTGTAGATGAGCTCCGCATAGCGCGGCATCAGCTCGTCCTTCAGATGCGCCGCGCCGCGGTCGAGAGTAAGCGACTCCATGCCGCGATGGGCGGCCAGCAGGATGGTTCCGCCGGGCGTCTCGTACATGCCGCGCGACTTGATGCCGACGAACCGGTTCTCGACCAGATCGAGCCGGCCGACGCCGTAGTCGCGGCCGATGTCGTTGAGCTTCTCCAGAAGCGTCGCCGGGCTCATGCGCACGCCGTCGACGGCGATCGCGTCGCCCTTCTCGAAATCGATCGTCACGTAGAGCGGCGCGTCGGGCGCGTCTTCGGGATTGACGGTGCGGGAATAGACGTAGCCCGGCGTCTCCTCGTTCGGGTCTTCCAGCACCTTGCCCTCCGAGGAGGTGTGCAGAAGATTGGCGTCGGTGGAGAACGGCGCCTCGCCGCGCTTGTCCCTGGCGATCGGAATCTGGTGCTGCTCGGCGAAGGCGATGAGGTCGGTGCGCGACTGGAACTCCCATTCGCGCCACGGCGCGATGACGCGGATGTCGGGCTCGAGCGCGTAATAGCCGAGTTCGAACCGCACCTGATCGTTGCCCTTGCCGGTGGCGCCGTGGCACACGGCGTCGGCGCCGACCTTGCGGGCGATCTCGATCTGGCGCTTGGCGATCAGCGGGCGCGCGATGGAAGTGCCCAGTAGATAAAGCCCCTCGTATTGCGCGTTGGCGCGGATCATCGGGAACACGTAGTCGCGCACGAATTCCTCGCGCAGGTCCTCGATGAAAATGTGCTCCGGCTTGATACCGAGCAGAATCGCCTTTTCGCGCGCGGGCTCCAGCTCCTCGCCCTGCCCCAGGTCGGCGGTGAAGGTGACGACCTCGCAGCCGTAGGTCGTCTGCAGCCATTTGAGGATGATCGACGTATCGAGCCCGCCCGAATAGGCGAGGACCACGCGTTTGACGGGCTTGGCTTTCGACATCTTTCCTCTCAACCGACGGACGCCGCTCACGGGCGCGCGCCTCTTTCGCGCAAATGCGCCGGCCGCGCAAGCAAAAGGCGGCGCAGGGCCAGAACCATGAAGCACATGAGGGCCGCGGAGGCCGCGACGTCCGACAGGAAATGGGCGCCGGCCGCCATGCGCAGCGCGCCGACGCCGGCGCCGAAGGCGAGCGCGGCGACGGCGGCCGGGACCGGCGCGGGGGCGGCGAGCGCCGGCGCGAGCGTGGCGAAAGCCGCCGCCGTCTCGCCCGAGGGGAACGAGCAGTTTCTTTCGCAGCTTCCCGCGAGCGCGGTGAAGGGGCGGAACGGCGCGGCGGCGCCCGCCACTTCGCTCGTGTGGAGGGGCCGCGTGCGCGGCACGTGGTTCTTCAGCCCGGCGTTGACGACGAGGCCCGGACCGAGAGCCAGCGCCAGCCCGACGACGAGGGCGCAGCGCCGTGGAAACGGCGCCCGGCCGCGCGCATGCCTTGCGATCCAGTACAATACGACGGCGCCGGCCAGCGCATAGGGCGCCGGATAAGCGAGGCGACGGGCGGTTTCGACCCAGCGCGCCGCCGGATCGCCAACCCGCAGTGCGCGCGCGACGGCGATGTCGAGCCCCGGCCAAACCGCGATAGCCCCCAGCAAGGCCATGGCGAGGGCGCCGAAACCCGCGACGAGAAGCGCCGCCTTGCGATCGCGCCCGCGCCGGTCCACCTTGCCCGCGCTCTCAAGCCGCGCGGTTTCGACATTCATGGCCGTTCTCGATTTCTGGTACGAATTCGCCTCCACCTATTCCTACCCCGCCGCGATGAAAATCGGCGAAAGCGCGGCGCGACGGGGCGTCGCGGTCCGCTGGCGGCCGTTTCTGCTCGGACCGATCTTCGCCGCGCAGGGCTGGTCCACGTCGCCGTTCAATCTCTATCCCGCCAAGGGACGATATATGTGGCGCGACATGGAACGAATTTGCGCAGCCGAAGGGCTGGCGCTCAACCGGCCCGACCCCTTTCCGCAAAATTCGCTGCTGGCCGCGCGGCTCACGCTGGCGCTCGACGAGGGCGCGCGACCCGCTTTCTCGCGCGCCGTCTACGAAGCCGAGTTCGCGGAAGGTCGCGCGATCGACGATCCCGCCACCCATTCGGCCATTCTCGCGCGGCTCGGACACGATGCGCCCGCTGCGTCGGTCCGCGCGACGGAGGCGCCCGTGAAGGACGCGCTGCGCGCCAACGTGGCGGAGGCGCAGGCGCGCGGGATTTTCGGCGCGCCCTCCTTCACGACGACGGGCGGCGAACTGTTCTGGGGGTTCGACCGGATGGAGGCGGCGCTCGACTGGGCGCTGCGCGAACGATGAGTTTTTCGCAGGAAGAGATCGAACGCTACGCCCGCCATATCGTGCTCTCCGACGTCGGCGGGCCGGGGCAGCAGAAGCTGAAAGCGGCGCGCGTGCTGGTGGTGGGCGCGGGCGGCCTCGGCGCGCCGCTCCTGCAATATCTGGCGGCGGCGGGCGTCGGACGGATCGGCGTGATCGACGACGACACGGTTTCGCTCTCCAACCTGCAGCGGCAGGTGCTGCACGGCACGCCCGACATCGGGCGCAGGAAGGTCGACAGCGCCGCCGACGCCATCTCGCGCCTCAACCCGCATGTCGCCGTCGAGCGCCATGCGCTGCGGCTGACAGCCGAAAACGCGCGCGCGATCGTGCGCGGATACGATGTCGTCGCCGACGGGTCCGACAATTTCGCCACGCGCTATCTGGTTTCCGATACGTGCTTCTACGAACGCAAGCCGCTCGTGACCGCCGCCATCGGGCCGTTCGACGGATCGCTGACGACCCTGCGCCCGTTCGAGGCCGGCGTCGACGGGCGGCCCAATCCCACCTATCGCTGCCTGTTTCCGGCGCCGCCGGAACCGGGCGTGGTTCCGACCTGCGCGGAAGCCGGCGTGCTTGGCGCCTTGCCGGGCGTGCTCGGCGCGCTGATGGCGATGGAGACGATTCGCGAGATCGTCGGGTTCGGCGAAAACCTCGTCGGCCGGCTGCTGTTGTTCGATGCGCGCGCGCTGAGGTTCGAAACGCTCGAATACGGCTGGGACGAGGACAATCCCCTCAACGGGCGCGCCGCGCGCGCCCCAGGCCCCTCGACGGGCGCGCCTTGATCGATCGGCGCGCCTATTTCGCGGCGATGACCGCGATCTCGACCTTGTAGGGGGGCGCGGCGAGTTTGGCCTCGACCGTCGCGCGGGCGGGCGTGTGGCCCTGCACGACCCAGCCGTCCCACACCTTGTTCATCTCGCCGAACGTGGCCATGTCGACGAGATAGATGGTGGCGGACAGAATTTTCGTCTTGTCGCTGCCGGCTTCCTTCAACAGCGCGTCGATCGTCGCCAGAATTTCGCGGGTCTGGTCCTCGACGCCGCCGCCCGCCGTCTTGCTGGCGACCTGACCGGCGAGATAGACGACGCCGCCGTGCACGACGGCCTGGCTCATGCGCGGACCCGCGCCGATGCGTGTGATGGACATTCCCTTCCTCCCTGACGAATGGCGCGGGCTATCGCACGACGCCGCGCGCGAGGCAATCGCGCGCCGATCATCGCCAATCCAGACGCCGATAGTCGAACCCGCACACGAGCGCCGGCTTCACGATCTCGAAATAGGGCGAGATGTCGAAATCGCGCGGCGTGAACAGCGAACTGTCGCGGATGTGCATGATTTCGCGCAGCGCGTGTTGCTGCGCGGCCGTCCCTTCGGCTTCCGCCTCCAGCCGCTCGACGGTGGGCAGGATCGGATAGCGGATGGTATGGAAGGCCTCGGCGATCAGGGTGGAGCAGATGGCGCGCGTGGGAGACGCGGCGCCGGCCGCGATCAGCCGGCGGCGCAGATGCACGGGGATATGCGGCAACGGCGCAAGGTAGCGCAAAAGGTCGAGAATGTTGCGCAGATCGTAAGCATAGCCGATGCTCGCCACCGCGAAGGCGACGAGCGTGCGCAGATCCTGCCCGGTCAGCCGCTGGGGACGACAGATGCGCGTGTGGCTCGCGCGATACTTCGACAGCGGCGAGGAGACGACGCCGTGCGCGAGCAACGCCTCGACCAGCACATGCGGCTCGCCGTCGAGCTCGGTCCGGCCGGCGACCGGCCCCACGCACAGCGCAGCGTGCGACCAGGTCGACTGAGTGAGGTATTTGACCGAGCCGGAAACGCGCGCGCGGCCCTCCACCAGCAGTATGTCGCCGGGGCGCAGCGTCGCGCGCAGCTCGTCGAAATCGGGCGGCGCGGACAGCGGCCCGCGCTCGACCTCGCGCGAGAGAAAATGCGCGATGGCGAGCCCTGCCCGATGAGCGAGCGAGTGGAACATGACTGCGACCGCCCGACGAACCCGAGACCCTTGAACTCGAGACTTTCGCCCGATCGATGCTGGCGGCGCGCCGCGCGCGCGTCAAGCTCGCCGTCGTTCGACGCGCGGCGCGTTCAGATCGTCGCGCCGCCGTCGACCACGAAATTCTGGCCCGTGACGAAGCCGCCGGCCGCGGACGCCAGAAACACCGCGCACCCCGCGATCTCGTCCGGCTCGCCGATGCGCTTGAGCGCCGCGCCGGACGTCGATTTCTTCAGCGTCTCCGGATCGTCCCACAGGGCTTTCGCAAAATCGGTCTTGATGAGGCCCGGCGCGATGCAGTTCACACGCACGTTGTCGGGCCCGTATTCGACCGCGAGATTGCGGGCAAGCTGCATGTCCGCGGCTTTCGATATGCAATAGGCGCCGATGACGGGCGAGCCGCGCAGGCCGCCGATGGAGGATACGATGATGACCGAGCCGTCCTTGCGCGCGCGCATTTCGGGCGTGACCATCGAAATGAGCCAGTTGTTGGCGATGATGTTGTTTTCGAGAATCTTGCGGAAAGCCTCGTCGCTGATCTCGGCGAGCGGACCGTAATAGGGATTGGCGGCCGCGTTGCAGACGACGACGTGAATGTCGCCAAACGCCTTCTTCGTTTCGTCGACGAGACGCTGGAGCTCCTGTTTCGAGGAAATGTTCGCCGGAATCGCGATCGCCCGGCCCGCCCCGTATTTCTTGTTGATCTCGGCCGCCACCTCGTTGCACGGCGCGGCCTTGCGCGACGAGATGACCACCCGCGCGCCGTGTTCGGCCATGCGTTCGGCGATCGCCTTGCCGATGCCGCGCGAGGAGCCGGTGATGATGGCGGTCTTGCCGGTCAGATCGAACAGCGACATGCGTTTCTCCCGTGAACTCGTTGATTGGCGGCGATGATGCCGGGCGGCGCGCGTTTCCGCAACATGAAGAAAGGCCCGCGCGGGGCGGGCCTTCCGATCTTTTCAGGCGCCGGCCTTCCGCGCGTATTTCCAGGAGGCTTCGGCCAGCGGTCCGATTCGCTTGATCGTTTCCTTCGCCTGTTCGCTCGCCGCCGTTCCATCCCGCACGCGGCCGGCGATGCCCTGCAGAATGCCGACGAGGCGGAACAGATTGTAGGCGAAATACCAGTCGAGATCGGGAAGGCCCGGACGGTTGGTCGCCTTGCAGTAGATGTCCACCGCCTCTTCGAGCGAGGGAATGCCGAGCGCCTTGATGTCGACGCCCGCCATGCCGCTGCGCCCGTCCGGCGGCAGCAGCCACGAACACAGGAAGTAGGTGAAATCGGCGAGCGGATCGCCGAGCGTGGCCAGCTCCCAGTCGAGCACGGCGGCGACGGTGTTGGCGTTCTTCTCGAAGATCATGTTGTCCAGACGATAGTCGCCATGGACGACGGAGGTGCGCTCCTGCTCCGGCACGGAACCCGGCAGAAACGCGATGAGGCGTTCGACCGTTTCGTTCCTGTCGGTTTCGGAAGCGCGATACTGTTTCGTCCAGCGGTCGATCTGCCGGGCGAAATAGTTGCCGGGCTTGCCGAAGTCGGAAAGGCCCAGCGCGTTGTAGTCATACTGATGCAGGCGCGCGAGCGTCTCGATCTCGGCGGTGAATATCTCGCGACGGTCGGCGTTGGTGAGCGTCGGCAGTTGCGCATTCCAGAAGATGCGTCCGTCGACATTGCCCATGATGTAGAACATGGATCCGATGACGCTGTCGTCCGTGCAGAGCGCGTAGGGCTGCGCGACCGGATAACCCGTCGGATGGAGCGCGGAAATGACGCGGAACTCGCGGTCGACCGCATGGGCCGAGGGCAGAAGTTTGCCCATCGGCTTGCGGCGCAGCACGTAGGCGCGGCCGGGCGTTTCGAGCCGGAAGCTCGGATTCGACTGGCCGCCCTTGAACTGAAAGACGGTCAAGGGCCCCTGGTAGCCCTTGACGTTGTCCTTCATCCACTGCGCAAGGCGCGCCTCGTCGAAACGATGGCGCTCCTCGACCGGTTTCACGCCGCTGAAAGTGCTTTCAGCGTCGAGGCCGCTCACGCGCGGCGCTCCGTGTTGGAGTATTTCTTCATTTCCATCAGCGCGATCTGACGGTTGTGCACCTCGTCCGGACCATCGGCCAGACGCAGCGTGCGGATGCCCGCATACATCTTGGCCAGACCGAAGTCGCTCGTCACGCCGCCGCCGCCATGCGCCTGGATGGCGTCGTCGATGATCTTCAGCGCGATGCGCGGGGCCGCGACCTTGATCATCGCGATTTCGAGCTTGGCCTGCTTGTTGCCGACCTTGTCCATCATGTCAGCGGCCTTGAGGCAAAGAAGGCGCGTCATCTCGATGTCGATGCGCGCTTCGGCGATGCGCTGCTCCCACACCGAATGTTCCGACACCTTCTTGCCGAAGGCGACGCGCGACTGAAGGCGCTTGACCATCTTTTCGAGCGCAGCTTCCGCCACGCCGACGGTGCGCATGCAGTGATGGATGCGGCCCGGACCCAGACGACCCTGCGCGATCTCGAAGCCGCGGCCTTCGCCGAGCAGCAGATTGTCCGCCGGCACGCGCACGTTGTCGAGAATGACTTCCGCATGGCCGTGCGGGGCGTCGTCGAAGCCGAACACCGGCAACTGGCGCACCACCTTCACGCCGGGCGTGTCGAGCGGCACGAGAATTTGCGACTGCTGCTCGTGGCGGGGCCTGGACGTGTCGGTCTTGCCCATGACGATCGCGATCTTGCAGCGCGGATCGCCCACGCCCGAGGACCACCATTTGCGGCCGTTGATGACGTAATGGTCGCCGTCGCGCTTGATGGAGGTTTCGATATTGGTGGCGTCGGAGGAGGCGACCGCCGGCTCCGTCATGAGGAAGGCGGAGCGGATCTCGCCGTTCATCAGCGGCTTCAGCCACTGGTCCTTCTGCTTTTTCGTGCCGTAGCGGTGCAGCACTTCCATGTTGCCAGTGTCGGGCGCCGAGCAGTTGAACACTTCCGAACCGAACGTCACCTTGCCCATCTCTTCCGCGCACAGGGCGTATTCGAGATTGGTCAGGCCCATGCCGCGATATTCGCCTTCGTCGTGGTCGGCGTTCGGCGGCAGGAACAGATTCCACAGACCCTCGGCCTTCGCCTTCTTCTTGAGGTCTTCCACGATCGGCACGACCTGCCAGCGATTGGCGCCGAAGCCCGCCATCTGCTGATCGAACACCGGCACAGCCGGATGGACGTGCTTGGCCATGAAGGCGGCGACACGGTCGCGCCACTCGCGCTGGCGCTCGGAAACAGTGAAATCCATGGGCCTTCCTCTCCAGATGTTTTTGCGGGCCGATTGCGTTTGCAGGCAAGGCGGGGCCGGCTTTTTGCGCCGCACCAGCATTGTCGGACAAAATGGTAGCAAGAGATGCCGCCCGCGAGAAGCAAAAATGCGCGGCCTGCGCTCAAGCGTCGCCGTCGCCCTGTCCGGGCGCGGGCGGCAGCGCGAGCAGAACGAGGCCGGTGAGGAAGGAAATCGCCGGCATGAGCGTGTCCACGGCCGCCATCGGGTCGCCGAAGGCTGCGGCCGCGATCGCCGACCCCAGAAAGCCGCCGCCCATCTGCATGAAGCCGATGAGCGCCGAGGCCGCGCCCGCCGTCTGCGGAAAATGGGCGAGCGCGGCCGTCATGGCGCCCGGCGTGACGAACGGAATGCCGGACGTCCACAAAGCGGACGGGATGATGAAGGCTGCGAGCGGCGGCGCATCGAACAGGCGAATGGCGGCGAACCCCACGCCGGCCGCCACGATGATGACGACGCCGACCGGAACGAGTCGGCGCGCCGGCGTGCGCCGCAACAGGCGGCTCGCAAGCAGATTGGCGACAAGCAGCGAGGCTGTCTGCGCCAGCAGCGCGGCGGCGAACTGCAACGGCGTGAGGCCGAGCTTGCCGATCAGCACGAACGGCATGACCGACGGCAGCGTGTAGACGCCCCCGAGCACCAGCGCCATCAGCCCGGCCGGCGCCATGAACCGGCGGTCGGCAAGCAGGGTCGCGTAATTGGCCGCCACACGCGCGGGTTTCAGTTGCGCGGGATCGGCATGGCGATTGGTTTCCGGCAACAGGACGGGCATCGCCGCCACCAACACTACGGCGTAGACGAACATCAGCGCGAAGATCCAGCGCCAGTGGCCGCCCGCCAGGATGAGCGCGCCCAGCGTCGGCGACAGCGCCGGCACGAGCGCCACCATCAGGCCGATGCGGTTCATGATGCGCGCGGACGCCTGGCCGATGAACAGATCGCGCACCATCGCGCGCGAGGTGGCGACGCCCGCCGCCGCGCCGATTCCCTGCAACGCGCGGCCGATCTGCAATACGAGAATGGTGGGCGCGGCGAGCGCGACCGCGCTGCCGGCGAGATAGATCGCAAGAAAGCCCAGCGCGACCGGTCTGCGGCCGAAGGCGTCCGACAATGGTCCGCAGACCAGCTGGGCGGCGCAGAAACCGAAAAAATAAAGGGTGAGCGTCAGCTTGATGGCGCCCGGACCGACGCCAAAGGCGTCAGCCAGCGTCGGCAGCGCGGGCGTGTAGAGGGCGAGCGACAGCGGGCCGACCGCGATCATCAGCGCGCTAACGATCGAGGCCCGGCGTTCGTCGAGTTGCGGCCAGAGAAGCCTCAAGCCTTCATCGATCTGCGGAACTTGGCCATGCCGCCGATCCAGCGGTTGTAGTCTTCCGTCTTCTTGCGCATGTAGCCGAGCACCTGCGGGTGCGGCAGGATGACGAAATCCTCGCGCTCGAGCGCCTCGACGACGAAGCCCGCGACATGTTCGGGCGTGAGGACGCCGTCGACATGCTGGGCGCCGGGACCGCCGGCGCGCAACAGCGGCGTGTCGACCGCCTGCGGACACAGCACCGACACCTTGATCCCCTGATCGCGATGGGTGATGGCGAGAATTTCCGCAAAGCCGACGGCCGCGTGCTTGGTGACCCCGTAGATCGCGCTGCCGATCTGGTTGAGCAGGCCCGCCGCCGACGCCGTATTGAGGAAATAGCCGGAGCCGCGCGCGATCATGCCCGGCAGGCAGGCGCGGGCGGCGTAGACATGCGCCATGAGGTTCACCTCCCAGCCGCGCTGCCACTGCGCGTTGGAGCCGGACGTCGCATCGTCGGGACTCTCGCCGAAATTGCCGATGCCCGCGTTCGACACGAACAGATCGATGGGGCCGGCGAGCCGCTCGGTCTCGGCGACCAGGCGCTGGATTTCGGCTTCCTTCGAAACGTCGCATCCGAAGCCGACGCCGCCGATGGCGGCCGCGACCTTTTCGGCGCCCGCCTTGTTGATGTCGGCGACGACGACCTTGCGGGCGCCTTCGGCCGCGAAGCGCTCGCACAGGGCCCTGCCGATGCCATCGGCGCCGCCCGTGACCACGATCACCTTGTCCTTGATTTTCATTTTCTTCCTCCCGAACCCACGCTCGACTTTCGGTCCTTTCTAGCCATGATGCGCCGAAGATTCCAAATCGTCACGGGAGGAAGAGGCATGTCGGGGCAGATCGTCCGCCAGATCGCAGAACGCAAGGACGGCAAGGTCGCCTTCGTGACCATCGACAATGCGACCAAACTCAATTCGCTGAATTCCGCCCTGATGAGCGATTTCGTGGCGGCGATCGAAGCGATGGCCGCTACGCCCGGCGTGCGGGCGATTGTGGTGACGGGCGCGGGCGGCAAGGCGTTCGTCGGCGGCGCCGACATTTCGGAAATGGCCGGACTCGGCCCGAGCGCGGCGCGCGCTTTCATCACCCGCGTGCATCGCTGCTGCGCGGCCGTGCGCGCCGCGCCCGTGCCGGTCATCGCGCGCGTCGACGGCCATTGCTACGGCGCGGGGCTGGAGCTTGCGGCAAGCTGCGACTTCCGCATCGCCTCGACCGCGGCGCGGTTCGGCATGCAGGAAGTGCGGCTCGGCATTCCCTCGGTGGTGGAAGCGGCCGTTCTGCCGCAACTGATCGGCTGGGGTCGCACGCGCGACCTGTTGCTGACGGGCGATGTGTTCGGCGCCGAGGAGGCCCAGAAATGGGGCCTTGTCGAGCGCGTGGCGACGCCGGAGAACATGGAGGGCGCCCTCGACAAGGCGCTCTCCTCGCTGCTGGCGGGCGGCGCCAATGCGCTGCGCCTGCAGAAGGCGCTGATCGCAAAATGGGAGACGCTGTCGCTGCCGGCCGCCATTCAGGCGGGAATCGACAGTTTCGAGGACGCCTTCCGCAGCGAGGAGGCGCGCAGGATGCTCGGCCATTTCGTCGAGGAACAGGCGCGCCGGCGCGCCGCGCGCGGTTGAGCGGGAGCGGGAGACATTCATGACGCAGGCCTTGCAATCCGGCCGGTTCGAGCTGCTCGATCAGGCGGCGATCGTCTACGGAACGCCGTTCGCCGCGGCGCTGGACGCCGAAATCGTCCGGCGCGGCGACAGGAGCGCGCTCATCGTTTCGACGCGCTCGCTCGCCGAACGGGCCGACGCCGCCGCGCGCGCGTTGCGCGTGGCGCGCGTGGACGTGGAGACGGCGATCCCCGCGCATTCCCCCATGCCGGCGGTGTTCGCGCTGGCGCGGCGGATGGAGGCGACGGCGCCCGATCTCGTCATCGCGCTCGGCGGCGGCAGCGTGATCGACGCGGTCAAGATCGCCAATCTCATCCGCGCGGAAAAAATCGCCGACCGCGATGCGCTGATCGCCCGCTCGATGCAGAAGGGCGGAACGCCCAGGTCGCTCGGAGCGCCGGCGCCGCGCTACATCGCGGTTCCCACCACGCTGTCGGGCGCGGAATTCGGCGTGATCGGCGGTTCGGTCGATCCGGACACGAAGATCAAGTTCGGCTTCGCCGCGCCGTGGTTCTGCGCGCAGACGATCGTCTACGACCCCGCCCTGCCGCGGGCGACGCCCGACTGGCTGTGGCTGTCGAGCGGCGTGCGCGCCATCGACCACGCCATCGAAGGCGTGCTCTCGCCCGACGCCAACCCATTCATCGACGGATGCTCGTTGCAGGGGCTGGAACTGCTCGCGCAATCCCTGCGCGCCACGAAAGCCGATCCCGCCGACGCCGTCGCGCGCCAGCAAAGCCAGTTCGGCGTGTGGCTCGCCACGCAGGGCGTCGGCCGCGTGCGCTACGGCGCGAGCCATGGCGTCGGCCACCAGCTGGGCGCCGTCGCCGGCGTGCCGCACGGCTATACGTCGTGCGTGATGCTGCCGGCGGCGATGCGCTGGAACCTGCGCGTCACGCAAGCGCAACAGGCGCGCGTCGCACGCATGCTGGGCGAAGGGCCGGATGCGGCGGGCGCCGTGCGCGCGCTCATCGCATCGCTCGGCCTGCCGACCAGACTGTCGGATGTCGGCGTCACGCCCGGCCTCTACGGGCGGATCGCGGAACTGGCGATGGCCAATCCGTTCGTGCAGGCCAACCCGCGCAAGATCGAAAAGCCCGAGGACATCGTCGAGATCCTCAAGCTCGCGGAATGAGCGTCACACGTCGAGATTGGCGACGCTCAGCGCATTGTCCTGGATGAATTCGCGGCGCGGCTCGACGATGTCGCCCATCAACTTGACGAAAATGTCGTCGGCCTCGTCGCCTTCCTTCACCTTCACCTGCAACAGCGAACGCGCGTTGCGGTCGAGCGTCGTCTCCCACAACTGCTCGGCGTTCATTTCACCCAGGCCCTTGTAGCGCTGGATGGCGAGGCCCTTGCGGCCCTGCGCGTTCATCGCGTCGTAGAGCGCGACGGGGCCGTGCAGCACGGCGTCATCGCCCCTGCGCATGAGGACGGCGGGCGCGACGAATATCTCGCGCAGCGGCTGTGCGCGCTCGTTGAGCTTGCGCGCTTCGCTGGAGGCCAGCAGCGTCGCGTCGAGCACGCTGACCTGCGTTACGCCGCGCAGCGTGCGGCGCAGAATATAACCGCCATGGGCCGCCTCGCCCTGCCAGCCGCGTTCGGTCTCCTCGGCGATGCGGTCGAGCCGTGCGGCGATGTCGGCGGCCAGCGCCTGCGCCTCGCCCGCGTCGTCCGGCGCCGGGCGCGCCGCGCCCGCCATCGCCGCCTGTTCCACGACGTTGCGATCGTAGCGCGAATGCAGGCCGCCCAGAATCTGACGGAAGGCGCGCGCGTCCTCCAGCACCGCGCGCAGATCCGCGCCCGTTCGCGTTTCGCCGGAGGCCAGCCGCAGGCTCGCCCCGTCGAGCAGCGAATCGATCAGATAATCCTCCAGCGCGCGCTCGTCCTTGAGATATTGCGAGGACTTGCCCTTCGTCACTTTGTAGAGCGGCGCCTGCGCGATGTAGATGTGCCCCCGCTCGATGAGTTGCGGCATCTGCCGGTAGAAGAACGTGAGTATGAGCGTGCGGATATGGGCGCCGTCCACGTCCGCGTCGGTCATGATGATGATCTTGTGGTAGCGCAGCTTGTCGGGGTTGAATTCGTCGCGCCCGATGCCCGTGCCGAGCGCCGTGATCAGCGTGCCGATCTGTTCGGAGCCGAGCATCTTGTCGAAACGCGCGCGCTCGACATTGAGGATCTTGCCGCGCAACGGCAGCACAGCCTGAAACTCGCGATTGCGGCCCTGTTTGGCGGTGCCGCCGGCCGAATCGCCCTCCACGATGAAGATTTCCGCCTTGGCGGGATCGCGTTCCTGACAATCGGCCAGTTTGCCGGGCAGGTTGGCGACATCGAGCGCGCCCTTGCGACGGGTGAGTTCGCGCGCCTTGCGCGCGGCCTCGCGCGCGGCGGCCGCCTCCACCACCTTGCCGACGAGCGTGCGCGCTTCCTGCGGATGTTCCTCCAGCCACTGGCCAAGCGTCTCGTTGACGATTCCCTCCACCACCGGGCGCACTTCGGACGAGACAAGCTTGTCCTTCGTCTGCGACGAGAATTTCGGGTCCGGCACTTTCACCGACAGAACGCAGGTCAGACCCTCGCGACAATCGTCGCCGGTAAGGTCCACTTTCTCGCGCTTCATCAGGCCGGACGATTCCGCATAGCCCGTCACCTGTCGCGTGAGCGCGCCGCGAAAGCCCGCCAGATGCGTGCCGCCGTCGCGCTGCGGGATGTTGTTGGTGAAGGCCAGGACGTTTTCGTGATAGCTGTCGTTCCACCACAGCGCGACTTCGACCGCGATGCCGTCGCGCTCGCCCTTCATGAGAACGGGCGCCTCGATCAGCGCCTGCTTTGCGCGGTCGAGGTAGCGCACGAACGCCGCCAGCCCGCCTTCGTAGTGCAGTTCCTCGCGCTTGATCTCGGCGTGGCGCGCATCCGTGAGCACGATGCGCACGCCGGAATTCAGGAAGGCGAGCTCGCGCAGCCGATGTTCGATCGTCGCGTAATCGAACTCCACCATCGAAAACGTGTCGGGGCTCGGCAGGAAGGTGACTTCCGTGCCGCGTTTGGGCGCGCCCTCGACCATGGGCGCCGCGCCCGTCACGACGAGCGGGGCGACCGCGTCGCCGTGGGCGAATTCGATGAAATGCTCTTTGCCGTCGCGCCAGATGCGCAGTTTGAGCCAGATCGACAGCGCGTTGACGACGGACACGCCGACGCCATGCAGACCGCCCGAAACCTTGTAGGAGTTCTGGTCGAACTTTCCGCCGGCGTGCAGTTGCGTCATGATGACTTCAGCCGCCGACACGCCCTCTTCCTTGTGGATGTCGGTCGGAATGCCGCGCCCGTTGTCGGTCACCGTACATGACCCGTCAGCGTTGAGCGTGACGGTCACCAGCGTCGCGTGGCCGGCGAGCGCCTCGTCGATCGCGTTGTCGACGACCTCGTAGACCATGTGGTGCAGGCCCGAACCGTCGTCGGTGTCGCCGATGTACATGCCCGGCCGCTTGCGCACGGCGTCGAGCCCGCGCAGCACCTTGATCGACTCGGCGCCGTACTCGTCCGCACGCGCGTTCATGCTCTCGTGTTCGTTCATGATTTCGTGATTTCCGACGCGCCGCGCGCGTCCGTGATTCGTTAACGTGCGATCTTATCCGAAACGCCCGGAAATTGCAGGGATTTGATCGACGCGAACAACCGCGCCGCCGCCCGGTCGGGGGCGCCGGCTTCCCATGCTCATTCTATTGATTTTATTACATTATTATTGACTCGCCGCCCGCAAACGCCAGCGTCAACGCGATGCTTCTTCGAGGGCCTGGAGAAAGCCCTCGCCATAGCGGGCGAGCTTGACCTGGCCGACGCCGTGTATGGCGCGCATCTCGTCCAGGGTCGCGGGCCGCCGCTCGGCCATTTCGATCAGCGTGCGGTCGGCGAAAATCACGAAGGCCGGAACGCCTTCCTCGCGCGCAAGCTCCAGCCGCTTGCGCTTGAGGGCGGCGAGCGCGGCCTCGTGGCCGGGCGCGACGAGGGATGCGGCCTTGCCCGCCCGTTTCTCGCGCGCGGCGATCGGATCGCGCCGCAGGCGGATGGGCGACTGGCCGCGCAGGATCGCTTCGCCCTTGTCGGTCAGCGCGAAGCCGCCGTGCCGTTCGCTCGCCGTGCGCAGCGCGCCGGCCGCGAACAACTGGCGCAGGATGGAGGCCCACTCGGCTTTGGCGAACTCGCGTCCGACGCCGAAAGTCCTGATCGAATCGTGACCGTTGCGGCGGATGGCCTCGGTGTCGGCGCCGACGAGGACATCGGCCAGATAGTTCGCGCCGAACCGCTGGCCGGTGCGCCAGACAGCCGACAGCGCCTTCTGCGCAGGGACCGCGCCGTCGATGACGGGGACGCGATCCTGGCAGATGTCGCAGCGCCCGCATGGGCCGCGTTCCTCGTCGAAATAGGCGAGCAGCGTCTGGCGGCGGCAGGCCGGGGTTTCGCACAACATCGCCAGCGCGCCGAACCGCGCGTGTTCGATGCGCCGGCGTTCGTCGGAAATATCCCGGGCGTCGATCTGGCGGCGGCGGAACGCCATGTCGTCGAGCGAATAGAGCGCGAGCGTGTCGGCCGGCAGGCCGTCGCGGCCGGCGCGCCCGATCTCCTGGTAATAGGCCTCGATGGAGGACGGCATGTCGGCGTGCGTCACGAACCGCACGTCCGGCTTGTTGACGCCCATGCCGAACGCGATGGTCGCCACCGCCACCACGCCGTCCTCCTGCAGGAAGCGATCCTGATTGCGGTTGCGCGCCGCGTGATCGAGGCCGGCGTGATAGGGAACAGCGGCGTGGCCGCATGTTTCGAAATAGTCGCTCAGCGTTTCGCAGCGCTCGCGCGAGGCGCAATAGACGATGCCGCTCTCGCCCCTGTGTTTCTCGAGAAACCGCGCGAGCTGGCGGCGCGGCTGGTCCTTGGGTGCGAAATTAAGCTCGATGTTCGGCCGGTCGAAACTGTGCAGAAAGAGCCGGGGCGGCGCGGGAAACAGCCTGCGCGCGATGTCCTCGCGGGTCGCCCGGTCGGCGGTCGCCGTCAGCCCCACGACCTGCACGGGCTCGCCGCCCTCCGCCAGCGCCAGCGCCGCCGCGCCGATCCGGCGATAGTCGGGGCGGAAATCGTGTCCCCATTCGGATACGCAGTGAGCCTCGTCGATCGCCAGCCGCCGCACGCGGGCGCGGCGCAACGCGGCGATCAGCCCATCCATCGCCAGGCGCTCCGGCGACACGTAGAGAAGCCGGAGCGACCCCGCGCGCAGCGCGGCCAGCGCCGCCTCGTTCTCGTCCGGCGCGTTCAGCGAATTGAGCGTGGCGGCGGAAACGCCCAGCGCGCGCAACTGACTCACCTGATCGCGCATCAATGCGATCAGCGGCGAGACGACGACGGTGAGGCCGCCCTCGATCAGCGCCGGCAACTGGTAGCACATCGACTTGCCGCTGCCCGTCGGCATGATCGCCAGCACCGGGCCGCCGGCCAGAACGGCCGCGATGATCTCGGCCTGACCCTCGCGGAACGCGTCGTAGCCGAACACGGATCTCAAGAGCCCGGAAGCCTCGGGAGGCAGCAGCGACATGCGTCAGGCCTCCACGCGGCCGGGCGTCACGCGCAGCATGAGGGCGCGGCCGCGCAGATCGTCGAACGCCTGCGCGTCGGCGCCGGTCAGCCACGCCTGGCAGCCGATGCGCACGAGTTCGTCGAACAGCGCGGCGCGGCGGCGCGGGTCGAAATGGGCGGCGATCTCGTCCAGCAACGCCAGCGGCGCAACGCCGCTCATCGCCGCCACGAGGCGCGCGTGCGCGAGCACGACGCCGGTCAGCAGCGCCTTCTGTTCGCCGGTCGAGCAGCGGCGCGCCTCGATGCCCTTCGGCCCGTGGCGCACCACCAGATCGCTCGCCTGCGGACCGAAGGTCGCGCGGCCGGCGGCGGCGTCGCGCGCGCGGTTGCGGGCGAGCGCGACGCGAAACAGGTCCTCGGCCTCGAGCGCGCTGCGGCCGGCCGTCATGGTCTCGATGCCGCCTTCGATCGCGAGATCGGCCCAGGGAAAGAGCGAATCGGGATCGCGTTCGGCCGCCACCAGGGCTGCGAGCCGCGATACGGTTTCGAGCCGCGCGGCGGCGACGGCCACGCCCAGTTCCGCAGCCTCGCGTTCGGCGGCGTCGAGCCACGCCCGGTCGGCGTTCGTTTCCAGCAGGCGATTGCGGTTGCGCAGCGCCCGTTCGTAGGCCGACACGCGCGCGCCGTGGTCCGCATCGACCGCCAGCGTCAGCCGGTCGAGAAAACGCCGTCGCTCGCCGGCCGGCCCGTAGAACAGCCCGTCCATCGCCGGCGTCATCCACACGATGCGCAGGTAGTCGGCGAAGTCGCGCGCCGAACCGGCGCTCGCGCCGTCGATGCGATGCCTGCGCGCGCCGTCCGCGTCCAGCCCGCAGCCAAGCTGCGTCCGGCGTAGTTCGTCCTCGATCGTCAGTCCGATCGCAAAGCCGCCCTGCCCGCCCGCCCGCGCGCATTCGGCAAGCTCCGCCCGGCGCAGCCCGCGCCCCGGCGCAAACAGCGACAACGCCTCCAGAATGTTGGTCTTGCCGGCGCCGTTGTCGCCGACCAGCGCGACGAGGGGCGCATCCACGGCCAGATCGAGCGCGGGATAGGAACGGAAATCGGTCAACATCAGCCGCCGCACGCGCGGACGTCGCGCCTGAAAGGCGGCCGGCGAAGCGGCGGTCATGCCGCCTCTTGCCACGGATCGGGACAGGCGGCCAGCGATTTGCGGCCAGCCCGGGATGCTCTAGAAGGGCGGACCGAATTCGAAACCGAGGTTCTCCATGCGTCCTTCCTCCCGCGCGCCCGAGGCGCTGCGCGCCGTCTCCTTCGAGCGCAACGTGGCGCGTTATGCGGAAGGCTCGTGCCTCGTGAAGTTCGGCAATACGCACGTCCTGTGCACCGCCTCCCTCGAAGACAAGCCGCCGATGTGGCTGCGCGGGCAGGGGCGCGGCTGGGTGACGGCGGAATATTCCATGCTGCCGCGCGCCACCCACACCCGCACACGCCGCGAGTCGACCTCGGGCAAGCCTTCCGGCCGCACGCAGGAAATCCAGCGGCTGATCGGCCGCTCGCTACGGGCGGTGACCCATCTGCCCGCGCTCGGCGAACGGCAGATCACGCTCGACTGCGACGTCCTGCAGGCGGACGGCGGCACGCGCACCGCCTCCATCACCGGCGCCTGGATTGCGCTGCACGATTGCCTGAAGTGGATGCGCGGGCGCTCGATCATCAAGGACAACCCGCTGCGCGACAGCGTGGCGGCGATCTCGTGCGGCGTCTACAAGGGCGTTCCCGTGCTCGATCTCGATTACGACGAGGATTCGAGCGCCGACACCGACGCCAATTTTGTCATCACCGGCGCAGGCGGCCTCGTCGAAGTGCAGATGACGGCCGAAGCCGCGCCGTTCAGCGACGCCGAACTGATGTCGATGCTCGCGCTCGCCCGGCAAGGCGTGGCGCAACTGACCGAATTGCAGAAGGCGGCGGTCGCGGGATGAGCCGCGCGCTTTCCGGCAAGATCGTCATCGCCACCCACAACGCGGGCAAATTGCGCGAGATGCGCGAACTGCTCGGCCCCTGCGGAATCGAGGCCGTCTCGGCCGGCGAACTGGGCCTCGGCGAGCCGGAGGAGACAGGCGCCGATTTCGTCGCCAACGCGCTCATCAAGGCGCGGGCGGCCACGGCCGCATCCGGGCTGCCGGCCCTGGCCGACGATTCGGGCCTCTGTGTGGAGCCGCTCGGCGGCCTGCCGGGCGTCGCCTCGGCGCGATTTGCGAGCGAGGCGGGCGGGTTTTCGCAGGCGATGGCGAAAATCCTCGCCGAACTGGAGGCGAGCGGCGCGCCGCGGCCGTGGCGCGGCTGTTTCATTTCGGCGCTGGCGGTCGTGTGGCCGGACGGGACAGAGGCAAGCTTCGAGGGCCGGGTCGACGGCGATCTCGTCGCGCCGCGCGGCGAGCGCGGCTTCGGCTACGACCCGATCTTCCAGCCCGACGGCCATTTCCGCACGTTCGGCGAGATGGAATCGACGGAAAAGCACGGGATTCCGGCCGACGGGTCGCGGGCGCTGTCGCACCGGGCGCGCGCGTTCCAGAAAATGGCGCGCGCGCTGCTTGTGCCGTCCTGAGACATTTTATCGAGGCCCGGCTCGTGCAATAAGGCGCCATGGCCTCCATTCATCCGCTTCGAATCGACCCAGGCTTCGGCGTCTACGTGCACTGGCCGTTCTGCCTGTCGAAGTGTCCCTATTGCGACTTCAACAGCCATGTGCGGCGCGCCCCGATCGACGAGGAGCGCTATGTGGACGCGTTTCGCGCCGAACTCGCCCATCGCGCGCAGCTGACGGGCGGGCGCACCGTCGCCTCGATCTTCTTCGGCGGCGGCACGCCGTCGCTGATGAAGCCGCGCACGGTGGAGGCGGTTCTTGAAGCGATCGCGGAGAACTGGACGGTCGACGCGAACGTCGAGGTCACGCTCGAAGCCAACCCCTCCAGCGTCGAAGCCGAGCGGTTTCGCGGCTATCGCGCGGCCGGCGTCAACCGGGTCTCGCTTGGGGTGCAGGCGCTGAACGACACCGACCTGCGCGCGCTCGGCCGGCTGCATTCGCGCGACGAGGCGCTGGCCGCGCTCGAAGTGGCGACGAAGACTTTCTCCCGCGCCTCGTTCGACCTCATCTACGCGCGCCCCGGCCAGACGGTCGAGGGCTGGCGGGCCGAGTTGCACGAGGCCCTCGCCATCGCGCCCGAACATCTCTCGCTCTACCAGCTCACCATCGAGCCGGACACGATGTTCGAGCGGCTCGAACGGGCGGGCAAGCTCGTCACGCCCGACATCGACACCCAGCGCGCGCTGTGGGACGTGACGCAGGACACGATGAACCGCGCCGGCATGCCGGCCTACGAAATCTCCAACCACGCGCGGCCCGGCGCGGAGAGCCGGCACAATCTCATCTACTGGCGCTACGGCGAATATGTCGGCGTCGGCCCCGGCGCGCACGGGCGGATCGCGCAGGGCAAGGCGCGACGCGCGCAGGCGACCGAAAAACACCCGGAAATGTGGCTCACCTGCGTGGAGACCGAAGGCCACGGTCTGATCGAGGACGAGGCGCTGTCGATCGAGGAGCAGGGCGACGAGTTTCTGCTGATGGGGTTGCGGCTGTCCGAAGGCATCGACCCCCAGCGGTTTCAGGCGCTGACCGGCAAGGCGCTCGCGGCCTCCCGCGTCGCCGATCTCATCGCCGACGGGCTTGTCGAATACACCCGCGAAGGACGCCTGCGCGTGAGCGCGGAAGGATTCCCGGTGCTCGACGCCGTCGTGGCGGATCTGGCGGCTTGATATGGCGCGGCGCAAAGCGCGCCGCGCGATCCTCGCATCAGCTCGGGCGCGCAGTCGCGCTCGCGAACGACCTGCAGCCGTTCGGGGGGCGCGGCGAAAAGCGCGCCGCGCGATCCTCGCATCAGCTCGGGCGCGCAGTCGCGCTCGCGAAC
>ERZ1645187.85-NODE-85-length-90915-cov-45.368875_pt1 | contig 90915 bp, 82 predicted proteins | sample MGYA00575352_ERZ1645187 | MGnify/ENA primary metagenome ERZ1645187 (study PRJEB40837, sample SAMN11349314) | freshwater sediment metagenome | isolation source: river sediment | host: Sediment | place: India: Wazaribad , New Delhi | collected 2017-02-21 ... | reverse complement strand
AGCCTCAACAACGTCATCACCGGTACCTCGCTCGCCAACTATCTTATCGGCAATGTCGGCAATGACACACTAATTGGCGGTGCCGGTAACGACTATGTTTCTGGCGGCATCGGCGACGACGTCATTCAGGGCCAGACCGGCAATGACAGTCTTTATGGCAGCACCGGGGCAGATCGCTTCGTAATCGCTGACAAAGGCACCGCCAACCGGGATACGCTCGGCGATTTCTCCCATGTTGACGACACCATCGTCCTCAGCGACTTGCTTGATGGTAGCGCCAACAGTGCCATCACCGGGCTCGCGTTTAGCAGCGGGACGCTTAATTCCGGATGGTATTTCGAGGGTGCGGGATTCAACGGCAATGGTAGCCAGTTGAGTGGGATTTTCGTTGATACGACAAGTGGAAACATCTGGTACAACCCAACGAGCACCACCACCGGGGATTCCCAATTGCTGGCTGTAGTTGGCTCCGCAGTTGCTGCAACTTTGGACAATACAGACTTCGTTTATGGCTAAGAGGTTTTAGTCAGAGGTTGTCAGAAAGGAGCTTGAAGCAGAGGGGCGTAGAATTTGCGCCCCTCTGTGCATATTCACCGGCCATTTACAACCCTCCCACCTGACAAGCAAGCAGATAAGGCGCTGACCAGCGCCTCCGCCATCCGCCCTTGACGCACTGGATCGAGCAATTCCAGCTCTTCCTCGCGATGCTTGATGACCCCGGCCTCGAACAGCACGGCCGGAAAAGTCGCCTTGTGCAGCACCACCAGATTATCGAAATACCAGACCCCGTTGTCAGCATCGGCCGGCTGGTGCTTGCGGCCATGCCAGGGCGTCGGCTCGAATCCGGCGCGGCGCAGCATGGCGCCCATCGCCGAAGCGCAGCGCAGGCTGGTGGCGAGATCTGGATTGCGGCGTGAAACGAATATGCCGAAGCCGCGTTTCAGGGTCGTGTAGCTCGCCTCCTCGCCATCCCAGTCCCAGTTCTCCAGGTACTCGGCGGCAATCGAGTCGTGGTGAACGGCAATGAAGAAATCGCTGCCGCGCACCTGTGCCGGTCGTTCTGCCAGGCTGCCGATGAGGCCGTCGAAATTGACCTCCAGCACCTTGATCTTCTCGGCCCGCAACGCAGCCGCCAGCACTTTGGCGAAATCGAGGTTGAAGGCGAACTCGCTGCGCCCACGCGCACTGCTCGCGCCCGGGTCGGCCAGCGTGTGGCCGACATCGACCGCCACACGCGGCGGCGCACTGCCTGTTGCGGTCGACACCCAAAAACAGGCAAAAATCAAAGCCAGGCAAATCTTCATTCGCAAACTATCGCATTAAAATGCGTCTCTGCTTCGAGTTAACGGAAATCACCGTCATGTGCTGTCGATCCCTCATCCTCGCCGCGTTATTCGCCAGCCTTTCGCTGCCCGTGCTTGGCCAGGAAAAAAGCGGAGCGGAAGTCTACGACGCGGTCTGCAGCGAATGCCATGGCACGGGCAAGCTCGACGCCCCGCCCCTTGGCGACCGCAAACGCTGGGGAAAGCTGGTTCGCGAAGGTCTCGACGATCTCGTGCCGGCGGCGATGCGTGGCGTACGCAAGATGCCGGCGATGGGTGGCAATCCGCAACTCGGCGACCTCGAAGTGGCACGGGCGGTGGTTTTCATGGCCAACGCCGGTGGCGGGAAATTTGCGGAGCCGACGGCAGCCGATGCCGCTCGCTGGCGCAAGAAGGCCGGCGCCCGCAAGTAGGATTGGCGCCACGCCGGGGCGGTCTAGAAATCCGCCGCCGCTTTCCAGACGATATTCGCCTTCGCCCCACCCTTGCTGCTGCGTTCCAGCATGTCGATGAGCGGCCAGGCGCGCGGGCCGAGGGTCACCGGTGCTTCACCTTTTTCGTCGCTTTCGGCCGCCGGGCTACCAGCCGCCTCGCCCCGCGCCACGGCCGCCCGCAAAAGCTCGGCGGCAGGCAACATTTCTTCGCGGGTAAAGGTGCCGGTCTTCGTCGTTTCCTTGCCGACCGCCCGCAACAACGCGCTGGCAACGTCAGCGAACATCATCAATTCGCCGGTTTCGCTCGATGTGAATGTGACCAACATGGTGGCTCCTTCGCCTTGTACTTGCTTCAGGTTGTCAGACCGCCCGCGCATCATGCAGAATGGCCGCAGGAGAGCCTGTTCATGACACCCAATATTACCGCCAATCCCCTGGAGCCGGGGAATGACGAACTCGAACGCTACGCGCTGGAAGAATGCCTCAAGCGCCAACGCGTCGATCACTGCACTTCCATCCTCATCGTTCCCGCCCGCCGTTGCGATCTGGCCAAGCGTTTCGCCCGGCTGGAGGCCAGCATCGTGCTGGCCAACGACCCGGCATACAAGCAGGAAATCGAAGGCCGCATCGTCGCCGCCGGCATCGGCGAACACGTGCGCTTCGCGCCCTGCAGTCTCGATCGACTGCGCGACGAACTGCCGGGCGAACCGTACGACATCATCGTGGTTCATCACGGACTGTGTGGGCTTCCTTACGAGCAGGCGCGCCAGGTCATGCGGCAGTTGCTGCTCAAGCTGCGCATCGGTGGCAAGATGTATGTGTCGGTAAACGGCCTGCATTCCGAACTGGGAGATGGCTACAGCGGCCTGGAACAGCCCATCGAGGAACGCTACGCCCCCCTCGCTCCCGTCATGGCCAAAAAATACGGCATCGAAGGGCCGCTGTGTCTGTACAGCGAGCGCAACCTTTTCCTGCTGCTGCTCGATGCCGGCGCCAGCGTATTGCGCACCATGACGACCACCTACGGCAACGTGAAGGGCGTGGCGGTTCGCGTTTGAACGTGCGGATCGGCGTCGACCTCGGCGGCACCAAGATCGAGATCGTTGCGCTCGATGCCGCTGGCCGGCAACTTTTGCGCCGCCGCATCGCCACCCCGCAAGGCGACTATGCCGCCACCCTCGCCGCCGTTGCCGGGCTGGTTGCCGGTGTCGAAGCCGAGCTCGGCCAGCGCGGCTCGCTCGGCATCGGCATTCCCGGCGCCGAAGCCCAGCCCGGCGGGCCGATCAAGAACGCCAACTCGACCTGCCTGATCGGCCGCCCGCTGCGCGCCGACCTCGAAACCCTGCTGCAACGCGAAATCCGCCTGGCCAACGATGCCAACTGCTTTGCCCTTTCCGAGGCCACCGACGGCGCCGGGCGTGGCGCCGAGGTCGTTTTCGGCGTCATTCTCGGCACTGGCGTCGGGGGCGGCATCGTCGTTCGCGGTCAGGTGCTGGGTGGCGCCAATGCCATTGCCGGCGAATGGGGACACAACCCGCTACCGCTGCCGGATGCCGACGATCTTCCGCTTCCCCCCTGCTATTGCGGCCGCGCCGGCTGCATAGAAACCTATCTGAGCGGGCCGGCACTGACCCGCGACCATTTTCTGCGCACCGGCGAAACCCTCGCACCGCAGCAAATCGACCGCCACGCTGCTGCCGGCGACACGGCCTGCGAAGCGACACTGAAACGCTACGAGGCACGCCTCGGCCGCGCGCTGGCCGGCGTCATCAACATCCTCGATCCGCAAGTCATCGTCCTCGGCGGCGGCCTTTCAAACCTGCAACGTCTGTACCGCAATTTGCCGGCCGGTTGCGGTCGACATGTTTTTTCGGCCGATTTCTACACCAGGATCGTTCCGCCCGCACATGGGGATTCCTCGGGGGTACGCGGCGCGGCGTGGCTGTGGGATTGATGGCAGAATCACGCGACCATGACCCCCCTCTCCCTCTTCATCGGCGGCATTGCCCTACTGCCTGAAAGCGGCCGGCCGACCGGCATGTTCAAGCGCCCGGTCGACGCCCCCCTGCAACTCGGCTTCGAAGGCTTTGCCGGCGACCGGCAGGCCGATCGCCGCGTCCACGGCGGGCCGGAAAAAGCCGTCCATCTCTATCCGGCAACCCACTACGCGCGTCTCGCCGAAAAGTTTCCGCAAGCCACCGGGCAACTGCGCCCCGGCAGCCTGGGTGAAAACATTTCCAGTGCGACGCTCGACGAGACGCAAGTTCGCGTCGGCGACATCTTCCAGCTCGGCGAGGCACGACTGCAACTGTGTCAGCCACGCAGCCCGTGCTGGAAGATCGACGACCGCTTCGGCGTTGACGGCATGGCGGCCTTCATCGCCGAGCAGCAGTTGACCGGCTGGTATTTCCGCGTGCTACAGCCGGGAACGGTGGCGCCGGATGCGACGCTCGATCTTCTCGAAACCCGCGCGGACGACCTCACCCTCACCGCCGCGATGACCCTTTGGCAATCCCACCGCCCGGCACCCGCCGCACTGCGGCAACTGGCCGCCACCCCCGGCATCGCCAGCGGCTGGCAACGCAAGATTCTCGACCGGCTGGCCTGGCTGGAAAAACAGCCGGACGCAGTCGCACCGCCGCCTGCGGCGTTCCACGTGAAACCGGAAACATTCTGATGGTCCTCGACAACCGCCAGCTCTGGCTGCGCCTCTTTCTGCCTTTTGCCGCCGGCTACTTCCTGTCCTACCTTTACCGCACCGCCAATGCCGTCATCGGCCCGGTGCTGGCGCACGACCTGGGGCTGGGCGACAACGCGCTCGGGCTGCTGACCAGCACCTACTTTCTCGCCTTCGGCGCTGCCCAGTTGCCGCTCGGCATGCTGCTCGACCGCTTCGGCCCGCGCCGCGTCGAAGCCGCGCTGCTGCTCATTGCGGCCGCCGGTGCCGCCGCCTTCGCCTGGTCGGATACGCTGGGCGGCCTGGCCGTCGGACGCGCACTGATCGGCCTGGGTGTTTCGGCCTGCCTGATGGGCTCTTTCAAGGCCTTCTCGCAATGGTTCCCGCCCGAGCGCCTGGCCTCGCTGACCGGCTGGGTCATGGCCTCCGGCGGCCTCGGCGCCCTCGCAGCGTCGAAACCGCTGGAACTGGCGCTGGGCTTTACCGGCTGGCGCGAGATCATGCTGGCGCTGGCGGTCGTCACCCTGCTGGTCGCCACCGCCCTGTGGTGGTTCGTGCCGGACAAGGACAGCACTCACGGCGCCGGCTTCGCCGAACAGCTGGCCGGCGTTCGCCAGGTTTTCGCCAGCCGCCATTTCTGGCGCTACGCCCCGATGGGCTTCTGGATGACCGGCGGCTTCATGGCCGTGCAGGGTCTGTGGGCAACGCGCTGGATGAGTGTCATCGAGGAACTGGATCGCACCGCCATCGCCGCCCGCCTGACCTGGATGAGCGGCGCCATGCTCGCCGGCTTCCTGTTCATGGGCTTCTTCGCCACCCTCCTGGTACGACGCGGGATCAAGCTGGAGCAGGTTTATCTGGGCGCCATGCTGGCGGCCATCGTCAGCCTGGCAACCATCACCCTGTTTCCCGGGCTTGGCAGCGACTGGCTGTGGCCGGTGCTGGGTGCCTGCTTTTCCCTGTCCAACATCGCCTACTCCCTGGTTTCCCAGACCTTTCCTCCGGCCCTGTCAGGGCGTGCCAACACCGCCCTCAACCTGCTCGTCTTCAGCGGTGCCTTCGGCCTGCAATGGGGCTTCGGCGCCTTCGTCGACCTGCTCCAGGCCGCTGGCTGGGCTGCCGACAACGCTTTCCGCGCCGGTTTCCTGACCCTGCTCGTCGGCCAGATCGCTTCCTTCAGCTGGCTGGTCGGTAGCGGTCGACGGCAAAAATAGCGCAAAAATCAAAACTCCAGCGGATCGACCTCGAGATGCCAACGCAGTTTTGACGGCGCCTTGATGCCTTCGATGGCTTCCCGCCAGCGTGGCAGAAAGGCTTGCAGCGCCGGGCGCGAGACCGATTCGGCCAGCAGTTGCCCACGCTCCAGGCTGGCCAGGCGGGAAAGTTTCATCGGCACCGGGTCGTACAGCGCGACATTCGGGTGTTCCTGCACTACCGGCAGCGCGCAGGCGGTGCTCAGAAAGGCAATCGCATCGGCCATTGCCGGCGCTTCGGCACGCAGCATGGCCTGGAAGGCGTAGGGTGGAAAACCGGCCTGCTCACGCTCCTTCAGCAGCGCGGCGGCAAAACCCGGGTAATCGTGCGCGACCAGGGCGGCATACAGGGGGTGATCCGGATACTCGGTCTGGATCATCACCTCGCCTTTCAGTTCCGCTCGCCCGGCCCGCCCGGCGACCTGCATCAACTGCGCAAACAGGCGCTCCGGCGCGCGCCAGTCGGCAGCAAACAAGGCACTGTCGGCACCCAGCACGCCGACCAGCGTCAGTTTCGGAAAATCGTGGCCCTTCGCCAGCATCTGCGTGCCGACCAGAATGTCGGCCTCGCCACCGTGGATGCGTGCGAGCATCGCTTCCCATTGCTTACGACTCTTCACCGAATCGCGGTCGACGCGCAGGATACGGGCTTCCGGGAATTGTTCCTGCAACCAGACTTCGACCCGCTGCGTGCCACGGCCGAAGGGGTGGATGTCCTGATTGCCGCAGGTCGGGCAGGATTTCGGCACGCGGTTTTCAAAACCGCAGTGGTGGCAGCGCAGCCGTTGCTCGGCCAGATGCAGCACCAGATTGGCCGCACAACGCGTACACCGCGACACCCAGCCGCAGGCGGTACAGGTCAGCACCGGCGCATAGCCACGACGGTTGAGGAAGACTAGGCTCTGCTCGCCGCGTTTCAGACGTTCCTTGATGGCGGCAATCAAGGGTTCGGCGACGCCCTCCTTGAGCACCATTTTGCGGGTATCGAGCAGGTCGACCGCAGGCAACTTGGCGGCCGGATTGGCGCGCTCGCGCAGACGCGACAACTGGTAGCGCCGCCCCTGTGCATTGGCCCAGGACTCCAACGAAGGGGTGGCCGATCCAAGCAGAATGGGAATGCCAAGCTGACGCGCCCGAAACACCGCGACATCGCGCGCCGAATAGCGCATGCCGTCCTGCTGCTTGAACGATGCGTCGTGCTCTTCATCGACGACGATCAGCCCGAGGCGAGGCATAGGCGTGAAAATGGCCAGGCGGGTGCCAAGCACGATACTGGCGTCGCCGGCAAAGGCAGCACACCAGTTGCGCTCGCGTGCCGCCTCGGCGAGTTCGCTGTGCAGCGAAACGACGTTGGCCTCGGGAAAGCGCGCGCGCACCCGGCCCTCGAGCTGCGGCGTCAGATTGATTTCCGGCACCAGCAGCAGCACCTGTCGACCGGCCGCCAGTACCCGCTCGATCAGCCGCAGATAGACCTCGGTCTTGCCGCTACCCGTCACACCATGCAACAGGTGGGCAACGAAACCCGCCTGCAAATCGATGTCAGCGAGCACGGCAAATTGCTCTGCCGTCAGATCCGGTACCGGCACTGCGGGTTCGGTACGCGCGGCTCGCCCCTTGCGCCGAACCGGCGGCAGCACGCGCTTGAGTCCGGCGGGTAGTGCCTGCATGACGACTTCACCGAGAGGCGCTTGATAGTAAGTGCTCGCAAATTCGCAAAGGCGAAGGAAATCGCCGGGCAACGGTGCCAGGTCGCGGAGGATTTCGCCAGCCGCCTTAAGTTGCTCAGGCGGCCAGTCGCTGCTTTCCGAAACTGCAACGATCACGCCAATGCGTTCGCCCCGCCCGAACGGTACCCGAACGCGATAGCCGACATCGGTGGCCGTCGCGGCTGGCGCGACATAATCGAACAGGCGATGCAGCGGCAGGTCGAGCGCGACGTGAAGGACAGGCATGGCCGGATTCTCGGAACACCGTAAAAACCCCAGTTCTTCAAGGGTTTTCGGCTTGTCCACAAATACTGTGGATAACTTTGTGGATTGCTTTTGGGAATGTTCGCTAAGTAGCGATTCGGTAAGGCTTTTGTTATTTTGCCGAAATATTGGGCAAAATAACAAATTCAATTAGATCAATGAGTTAATAAAAATTTCGGCTGTCAAGAGCTTGTTGAAAAATTTTCCCGGGCGGGATGCACGATTCTGTGCATAAGTAAAGATTCCCGCCTTTTTTCCAGCCCTACTTTCGTAATAGCCGGCTGTGGGTGTGTACCGCCTCGACCAGCGCGTTCACGCTTTCCGGCGGCGTGAATTGCGATATGCCGTGGCCGAGATTGAAAACATGGCCGGTATTGCCGGGGCCGAAGCTGTCGAGCACCTTCTTCGCCTCGGCAGCGACGATTTCCGGTTGTGCGAACAGCACGTTCGGATCGAGATTGCCCTGCAAGGCCACCTTGTCGCCTACGCGGCGGCGGGCTTCGCCGATGTCGATGGTCCAGTCGAGGCCGACAGCATCGCAGCCAATGGCGGCGATCTTTTCCAGCCACAAACCACCGTTCTTGGTGAACACGATGCTCGGAATGCGCTGGCCATCCTTTTCCTTCTTCAGACCGGCAACGATGCGCTGCATGTATTGCAGCGAGAATTCCTGATAGGCCGCGTTGGACAATGAACCGCCCCAGGTATCGAAAATCATCACCGCCTGGGCGCCGCAGTCGATCTGGGCGTTGAGATAGGAGGTCACCGAATCGGCGGTTACCGACAGGATGCGATGCAGCAGGTCGGGCCGGTTGTAGAGCATGCCCTTGATATGGCGGAAATCGCTCGACCCCTGCCCCTCGACCATGTAGCAGGCCAGGGTATAGGGGCTGCCAGAGAAGCCGATCAGCGGCACCGAGTTGTCGAGCGCACGGCGAATCTCGGCAACGGCATCCATCACGTAGCGCAGATGATCGTAGGGATCGGGCGCGGCCAGATCGTTGATCGCCCACTCTTCGCGCAGCGGGCGCTCGAAGCGCGGCCCCTCGCCTTCGGCGAAATAGAGACCGAGCCCCATCGCGTCTGGCACCGTCAGGATGTCGGAAAACAGGATGGCGGCATCGAGATCGTAACGAGCCAGCGGCTGCAGGGTCACCTCGCAGGCCATCGCCGGCGACTTGCAGAGATTCAGGAAATTGCCAGCACGTTTGCGCGTTTCGCAGTATTCCGGCAGGTAGCGGCCGGCCTGACGCATCAGCCAGAGCGGCGTGTATTCGGTCGGCTCCTTCAGCAGGGCGCGCAGGAAGGTGTCGTTCTTGGGTCGGCTCACGGGAATACTCCGCCAGAAAATCGGAAAAGCGGAATTATCCGCCATTCCGGGCGCCCGGTCACTTACGCCAGAAGGCTGGCGTCAGAACCACCAGCAACGTAAAGATTTCGAGCCGGCCGAGCAGCATCGCGAAGATGCATACCCAGGTCTGGAAGTCCTCGAGCACTTCGTAAGTTGTCGCCGGTCCGACCAGCCCAAGCCCCGGGCCGGTGTTGTTCACGCTGGCGACGACGGCCGTGAAGGCCGTGACGATGTCGAGGCCGGTAAAAGCAAGAACCAGTGTCAACGAAACGATGCTGACCATGTACATGAAGCCGAAACCGAGCACGGCAAAGAGGATGGACTGCGGGGCAATCTGCCCGCCGACACTGACGTTGTAGACGGCACTCGGATGCATCGCCCGCAACAACTCACGATAGACCTGCTTGTAGAGAAGCAGCGCGCGCATCATCTTGATGCCGCCGCCGGTCGACCCGGCACTGGTCGCAAAACTGGACAAAAAAAGCATCCAGAGCGGCGCGAAAATCGGCCATAGCGCGTAATCGACGCTGGCGTAACCGGTGGTCGTGGCAATCGAAACGACATTGAACGCGGCATGGCGCAGCGCCGTCTCGAATTCGGCGTAGAAACCATCCTTCCAGATGTACATGGCGACCACGAAGATGCTCCCCACCGTGACCGCAATGAACCAGCCGGCTTCCGGATCGTGCAGGTAGGGGCGCAGCGAGCGGCCGCTGACAGCGAGGAACAACGTGCCGAAGTTCATGCCCGCAATCAGCATGAAGACTATGGCAACCATCTCGATGGCTGGCGAATCGAAAAAGCCGAAGCTTGCATCGTGGGTCGAAAATCCGCCCAGGCCCATCGTCGAAAACGTATGGCAGACCGCATCGAACCAGTCCATGCCGGCCCACCTGTAGGCCAGCACGCAGGCCACCGTAACCCCGAAGTAGACCAGCCAGAGCCCCTTTGCAGTTTCGGCGATGCGCGGTGTCATCTTGGCATCCTTCATCGGCCCCGGCGTCTCGGCCTTGAACATCTGGCGGCCGCCGATGCCGAGCAGCGGAAGGATGGCGATGGCCAGCACGATCAGGCCCATGCCGCCGATCCACACCAACTGGTGCCGCCACAGGTTGATCGACATCGGCAGCTTGTCGAGATTGGACAGCACCGTCGAACCGGTTGTCGTCAGGCCGGACACGGTCTCGAAATAGGCGTCGGTATGGCTGATCCCGAGATGAATCATCAGCGGGATGGCCGCAAATGCCGGCAGCACCGTCCACACCAGGACGACCATCAGGAAACCGTCGCGGATGGCCAGTTCCCGCTTGCAATTGTGATAGCGGTACCAGAGGAAACCGCCGCACAGCATGGTCAGCGCGAAGGCTTCGTCGTAGGCGGTTTGCGCACCATCGTCGATAACGTAGGAAAGGATGAGCGGCGCCAGCATGGTCAGCCCGAAGAGCATGATGATCATGCCCAGCGCCCGGTAGACAGGAGCGAAACGAGTCACGGTCGACGCCTCAGAAGAAGTGGAATCCGACCTGGAACAGCTTTTCGACCTTCTTCACCAGCTTCTTGCGGGTGCAGAAGACGATGACGTGGTCTTCCGGCTCGATCACCGTGTCGTGGTGAGCAATCACCACCTCGCCATGACGCGTGATCGACGTCCAGTCGTCAGTCTGACCGACGATGACCGACTTGTCGAAATTGCGCACCAGCGCCGCCACGGTCACCCCGTGCGGCCAGTCGATCTGGTCGATGCGCTTGCCGATCACTTTCGAGGTCTTGGCTTCGCCATGCGCGATCAGCTCAAGCGCCTCGGCCGCCCCCCTGCGCAGCGAATGAACCTCGGCGACATCGCCCTGGCGGACGTGGGCGAGCAAGGTGCCGATCGAGACCTGGGCCGGCGAGATACCGATGTCGATCGGCCCGCCCTCGATCATCTCGGCGTAAGCACGCCGGTTGATCAGCGCGACGACACGCTTGGCGCCGAGACGTTTGGCCAGGTTGCCGGCCATGATGTTGTCTTCGTCATCGTTGGTCAGCGAAAGGAAGAGATCCATCTCGCCGATGTTTTCCTGCTCGAGCAACTCCTCGTCGGTCGCATCGCCAAGCAATACCAGCGTGCGATCCAGCTCGCTGGCGATGGCCTCGGCACGCTCGCGGCGCGCCTCGATCAGCTTGATCTCGTAGCGCTTTTCGAGCGCCTTCGCGACGCGCAGGCCGATGTTGCCGCCCCCGGCAATCATGATGCGCGCGACCGGCGTCACCATGCGCCGCAGCTGGCGCAGAACCGGGCGGATGTGTTCGGCGGCAGCCAGCAGGAAGACCTCGTCGCCGGCCTGAATGACTGTGTCGCCCTCCGGAAAGACCGGCTGGTCGCCGCGAAAAATGGCGGCGATGCGAGCGTCCATCTCCGACGGCAACAGCTCGCGCATGTCCTTGATCGGCTTGCCGACCAGCAAGCCCCCTTCGTAGGCACGCACCGCGACGAGGCAGACCCGGCCGCGCGCGAAGTTGAGTACCTGCAGCGCCTCTGGAAACTCGATCAGGCGGCGGATGTATTCGGTAATCACCTGCTCCGGGCACAGCGCGAAATCGACGGCGAAGTTTTCCGGGCTCAAAAGATGCGCGTCTTCGAGAAAATCGCGTGAGCGCAGGCGGGCAATCCGCGTCGGCACATTGAACACAGTATGCGCCAATTTGCAGGCGACCAGATTGATCTGGTCGCTCGGGGTAACCGCAATGATCATGTCGGCATCGTCGGCCCCGGCGTTGCGCATCACCGACGGTACGGCACCGTTGCCGACCACCGTGCGCAAATCCAGGCGATCCTGAAGCAGCGCCAGACGCGCAGCGTCGCTATCGACCACCGTGATGTCGTTCTCTTCGGAGACCAGGCCTTCGGCCACGCTGGCCCCTACCTGACCGGCCCCCAGAATGATGACTTTCATCTCCCCCCCAATCTCCCCCGTTCCGGCTTGTGCCGGATTATTCTTCCCCGCGCTTGCCCAGTTTCACGTCGAGCAGCTTCAGTTTGCGATACAGATGCGTACGCTCCAGACCGGAACGCTCCGCAAGTTTTGTCATATTGCCACCTTCAAGACGCAAATGGTGCTCGAAATAGAGTTTCTCGAACGCATCGCGCGCTTCGCGCAAGGGCTGATCGAGCAGCGGCAGCAAGGATGCGAGTTCATGCTCCGCCTCGTGCTCGCGCGGCATCACCCGCTGCACGTCTTCGGCCGTGATCTCCTCATCCAGCGCGGTGAGTGCAAGATTGCGAACCAGTGCGTAGAGATCGCCCCAACTGGCCTCCGGGCGGTTCTTCCAGGGTTGGGTACGCAAGGCATTCAGCGCCCCGGTGGAAAAACGGCGAGGCTGGACTTCGCCCCGCTCGACGAAATTGGTCAGCAGCAGGCCGGCGATTTCCGGCAATTCATCGGCATGGCCGGCAAGCGACGGGAGCGCCACCCACACCTCGCCCAGGCGAGTCAGCAACTTGCTGTCCCAGCCGTTCTCGCCGAGCACGCTCAGGGGCGTGACGGTGGCCGCGAAAAGTTGCAAATTAAGCCTTTCCAGACGGTCGACCGCAAACGCCAGGTTCATCTGCTGCATTTTGCCGAGCGCCGCCAGATCGGGAACGAAGAGCATGCCGCCGCTGAGCTTCTCCAGCATTTCCTGAGTAAGGGCGCTACTCACACTGGACAGATCCAGCCACGGCGCACGCGGCGCCTTCAGCGTGCGGGCGCAGATTTCGGCCATGCCGCCGACGGCGCCCTTGAGCAGCAGTACCGGCGTCTTGGCCGCCGCCTGCTCAAGACGGCGCTTGAATTCCTTGACGATGGTCGAGCGGCCGAAAGCCTCAAGCGTCAGCGGCGGTCGCGGTGGCGGCGTATCGTGCTTGAGCGCCTTCTGCACCGTTGCCAGCAGTTTCTGCAAGGCAATCGGTTTCTCGAGAAAGTCGAAGGCCCCGAAGCGCGTCGCCTCGACTGCCGTGTCGATCGTACCGTGCCCCGACATCATCACCACCGGCATGTTGAGGTGGCCAGCGGCATGCCATTCCTTGAGCAGCGAGATGCCGTCGGTGTCGGGCATCCAGATGTCGAGCAAGACCAGATCCGGGCGCAGTTCGCTACGTACCCGGCGCGCCGCCGTGGCGTTTTCCGCCAGCCGCACGTCGTAACCCTCGTCGATCAGGATTTCCGACAGCAGTTCGCGAATGCCGACTTCGTCGTCAACGACCAATATGATTGCCATGTTTGGCTTCCTCCTCCTTCACCAGGGGCAAACGGATGTCGATCCGCGCGCCGCCTGTCGGTGCATTGCTGATTTCAATACTGCCCTGGTGTTCCTCGACAATTTTCTTGACGATGGGCAGTCCCAGGCCCGTGCCACGGGCCTTGGTGGTGACATAAGGTTCGAAGATGCGCGGCAGCAGCTCGACCGGGAACCCCGGCCCGTTATCGGCAATCAGCAAGCGCGCCCGCGTTCCGGCCAGCTCGGTCGTGACCGCGATATGCATGTTCTCGCGCCCTTCGAGCGCGTCCTCCGAATTGCGCAGCAGATTGTGGATCACCTGGCGCAATTGCGTGGCATCGCCCAATACCTTGGGCAGATCGTCGGCCAGACGGGTTTCGATCGTCGCCGACGAGCTTTCGTAAAGGCCCAGTACTTCGCCGATCAGTTCGTTGAGATCGAGCGGCGCCACCTCCGGCACCGGCAGGCGCGCGTAATCGCGGAAATCGTCGACCATGCGCTTCATTGCCTGTACCTGATTGATAATCATCTGCGTACCGCGCGCCAGCATCTCGGCGTCGCCGCCGCCGAGCTTGCCGGCCAGCTTGAACTGCAGGCGCTCGGCGGAAAGCTGGATCGGCGTCAGCGGATTCTTGATCTCGTGCGCCAGGCGCCGCGCCACTTCGCCCCAGGCGGCACTGCGCTGGGCAGCGATCATGCGGGTAACATCGTCGAACACCACGACATCGCCCCCCCCGCTCGCCTCCGGCAGGCGCGAGCCGCGCAGCAGCAATACCTGCGGCATGCCATTCGGGCGTTCAAGCTCGATCTGGCCCTGCCATTCGTCGTCCTTCAGATCAACGAAATTTTCGCGGATGAACTGGCCAAGCACGCTCTGGCGCGGCCACTGATCGACCTGCTCGCCGATCAGGCCGGCAAAGTCGTCGTTGAGGATGGTCAGCGCCCCCTCGTTCACCGTGCGCAATACGAAATGGCGGTCGAAAACCAACACGCCGGCCGACAGGTTGGCCAGGATGGATTCCAGATAACCGCGCGCCGACTCCAGTTCCGCCCGATGGCGTTCGGTCTCGCGGCGGGCGTCGTCGAGCTGGCGTGTCATGCGGCTGAACGACTGGGTCAGCACACCCAGCTCGTCGCGGCTATACACCGCCTGGCGGGGCGAAAAGTCGCCCTGCGCCACCGCCTGCGTGCCTTCGGCCAGCATCGACAGCGGTGCCGACAGCCGGCGCGTCATCACGAAGGCCAGTGCAAAGGCGCCGAACAGGGCAACGAGCACGGTCAGCGTCAGCGTCAGGGCATAAATCCGGGTCAGCCCCTGACGCGACAGTTGCAATTCCTGGTAGTCGCGATAGACCCCCTGCACCGCATCGGCATCGTAGGCCAGCGAGGCCGGCACCGGCTGCACCAGTTGCAGGAAACGCGGCTCCTCGAACACGGTGCGCGCCGGCACCGGCACCAGAACACGCAGGAACAGGCGCCCACCCTCGCCGTCGATCGCGGTATACGCCCGCGAGTTGCGCGCCTCCTTGAGCTGCGCCTGGGTCGGCAGGTCGGGCAACGGATCGGCGATCTCGCTGCTGGCACTGGCCAGCAGCTTGCCGCTCAGCGAAAAAATTGCCGCCGATTGCACACCATGCTGCTCGCGCAGGCGCAGCAGCGCCGAACGGCGGCCCGACTCGCGCAGGTCGGACAACTCGTTGGCGATCTGATTGCCCTTTTCGGTAAGATCGGAAAGCAGCGAATCGAGGGCCGAGCGACCCAGATGAAGGCCGGATTCGAGCGCCTTTTCGACGCGCACGTCGAACCAGCTTTCGATCGAGCGCGTGACGAACTGAACCGACACGCCATAGACCAGCGCCCCGGGCAGCACGGCAATGATGCCGAACATCAGCATCAGGCGCAGCTTGAGGCGGGCGCCGAAAATCTGCGCCCGGTAGTCGCGCCACAGCGAGCGGAGTTGCCAGCTGACCAGCCCGACCATGGCCAGGGCGAGAACGATGTTGAGACCGATCAGCAGCGGATAGTGGCGCGTAAAGATGGCGGTGTCGGCAGCCGTCGACAACAGCAACAGGAACCAGACGATGGCGCCGAAGGTTGCCGCCAGGGCGCCGCCGACCGCAACGAAACGCTTCACTTGGACTCCGCCGGGATGGTGGCCTGCCAGGTCTTCCAGTCGGAAGCCAGGTTCCAGTCACGGTTGCCGAGGGCGGAAATCTGGAACGGACGCGGCAGCTGGGCGGTATCGAGGCGCATGCGCAAGGCGGCTGAATAGGTTTCGCCGGGGCGCACCAGGCTGCTGCCATCGGCCGCCTTCTCGATCACCACCCAGTTGCGTAGCCGGGAGAGGACGCGCAATGCATCGGACAGCGACTCGAAGGACTGGTGCAGGCCGCTGCCGGTCGATAGCCGGTACTGGCGCGTAAGCGCGTGGTAGGAGAGGCGAAAGGTCTGGCTGCGGCTGACCAGTTTTTCGTCCAGCCAGTACCAGCGTGGCCGCGTCAACTCGAACTCGGCCAGGAAATACAACACCACGCCTTTGTTGACGGCCTCTTCGAGGCGCTGATTGAGATCGAAGGAAAAATTGGCCGACAGGACATAGCCATCGTCGCCGGCCAGTATCTGCGGATTGGCGATCTCGATCTCGGCAGCCAGCGTCAGTCCCGGCAGGCAGAGCAGGAGAACGAGCAGCCAGCGTCGCAGACGCTCACGCATGCTTTTCAAGTCGGCAATAATAGAAGCCATCATGGTCGGCGCTCGGCAAGATCTGTTCTTCATGGTCACGACGGGCTTCCGGATGCGCCGCCAGAAACGCTGCGATCTGCTCGCCATTTTCCTCGGGAAACACGGAACAGGTCACATATAGCAGTTTACCCCCGGGCCGCACGACCTGCCACAAGGCTGCGAGGATACGCGCTTGCGTCGCGGCGAAGCTGGCGATGTCGGCCTCGCGGCGCAACCACTTGGCATCCGGGTTGCGCCGCACGACGCCACTGGCGGTGCACGGAACATCGGCCAGTACCGCATCGAAAGGCCGGCCGTCCCACCAGGTGTCGAGCCGCATGCAATCGGCAGTGGCAATCGAAGCCTGCAAGCCGAGGCGGGCCAGGTTTTCTGCAATACGCCGACAGCGCGACGGCTTGAGATCGAGCGCCAGCAGGTCGAGATCGGCGCGCTCCAGCAGATGCGCCGTCTTGCCGCCCGGTGCGGCGCAGGCGTCGAGCACGCGGCTGCCGGGCGCCGGGTCGAGCAGCATGGCGGCCATTTGTGCCCCGGGGTCCTGTACCGACACCAGACCGGCGGCAAAGCCAGGCAAACGATCCACCGGCAGCGGCTTGAGCAGGGCCAGCCCGGCTTCGCCGATGGGCCGGGCAGCGATTTCTTCTGCCTGCAGGCGAAGCAGGTACTCGTCGCGGCTGCCGCGCCGGCAATTGACGCGCAATGCCATCGGCGGCGGGCCGTTGCCGGCGGCGACGATGGCCGGCCAGTCTGCCGGGTAGGCTGCCTGCAAACGTTGCATCCACCACTCGGGATGGCGGGCCGAAGCCACGGCGTCGCTTTCCGTGGCGGCCAGCAAGGGCTTCTGCTGCCGCAAGAAATTACGCAACACGCCATTGACCAAGCCACAAAAACGCCCGCCGGCCAGCTCGCCAGCCGCTACGACCGCCTGATCGACGACCGTGTGGGCGGCATCCGGCCGGGTTTCGAGACGATAGAGCGCAACCAGCAGCAGGGCGTGCACTTCCGGCTCGTCGAGCGGTCTGGCCAGCAGTTGCGCCAGTACGAAATCGCCGCGCCCATAGGCGCGCAGGCTGCCATAGACGAGATCCTGCACCGCCGGGCGCACCGCCGGGTCGACACGGTCGAGCAGGCCGTCGGCGAGGCTCTGCCCGGCGAACACGGCAGCGTCGATGCGGGCGGCTTGCAACAGGGCAAATGCCAGTGAGGTCTTGGGCAATCGAAACATAGGGGCCGATTATCGCACGCGGCATAATGGCAAAATGCGTTCCTTTCTGATTGTCCTGTTGCTGACCGTCTCCCCGCTTGCCCAGGCGTGGAACGCGGCCGGCCACCGCCTGGCGGCAGGCATCGCCTGGCAGCAACTGTCGCCGGCCAGCCGGGAATTCGTCGGTGCCGCGCTGGCCCGCCACCCGGATCATGCCCGCTGGGCCGAAAAAGCCCGTTCGTCCGAAGCTGCCGACCTGTTCGTCGAAGCTGCCACCTGGCCCGACGACATCCGCAACGATCCGCGCTTTTTCGACGAGGAACGCGACCCTGCCACCGCCCCGCTGCCGGGCTTTCCCGACATGGCCAGGCACAAGCGCTGGCACTACGTCGATCTCGACAGCCGGGGCCAGGTTGTCGATGGCCAGGCAGATCGCCAGATTGAGCATTTCGAGCGCCTGTTGCGGTCGACTGCCAAAAAAGACCAAATTCCATATTTGTTGCCCTGGCTGCTGCATCTGGTTGCCGACATTCATCAACCGCTGCATGTCGGGCACCACGGCGACGAAGGCGGCAACGCGGTCGAAATCGAGAATCCGTTCAACAAGCGCCTGCCCTTTTCCAGCCTCCATCTGTATTGGGACGATCTGCCCGGCCCGCCGTGGCTGCGCGGCAAGGCGCTGGACAAACGGGTACAACGCCTGATCGACAACTACCCGCCGCCGGCACCCGGCGATGTCGCGACGTGGCGCAAGGAGAGCCACGCCCTGCTCGCCGTCGCTTACCCCGACGCTGCCGGCAGCCTGCTGCCGATCATTACCGAAGAGTTCAACCAGAAGGCGCGCGAGATTGCCAACCGGCGCATCGTCGATGCCGGCTACCGCCTGGGCTGGTTGCTCGAAACGGCCATCGCCGCGCGCGTTTCACGTGAAACGCAATAGAATTGCCCCATGAATGGCCTGCACCTGATCGCCGACCTCCACGACTGCCGCTGCGCGCCGGGCGTCCTGCTCGATGTCGCCGGGCTTGAAGCATTCTGCGTCGGCGCGTGCACCCGTCATGGCCTGACGGTCGTCGGCCGTCTGTTCCACGCCTTCCGCGATGCGGCGGGTAACCCGGCCGGCGTCACCGGCACCGTCGTTCTCGCCGAGTCGCATCTGGCCGTTCATACCTGGCCCGAAGTCGGCGGCGTGACGCTCGATGTGTACGTCTGCAATTTCAGTGGGGACAACAGTGCCCGGGCGCAAGCGCTATTCGCCGAAGTGATCGCCAACTTCGCGCCAGCCAGACTGGAAAAAAAAGAGGTGGCTCGCGGCCACCTCGCTCAGTCTTCCCGCGCCTAACGCGCCAGCGCCCGCAAGCGGGCGATGCGTTCCGCCGTCGGCGGGTGGGTCGAAAACAGCCCCTTGATTCCCCCTGCCGAGAGCGGATTGAGGATCATCATCTGCGCCGTCTCCGGATGCGCCTCGGCCGGCCCCATTGGAATCCGCCCCTCGGCGTACATCTGGATCTTGCCCAACGCGTCGGCCAGGGCATTCGGATCGCCACTGATTTCGGCACCACCGCGATCCGCCTCATATTCGCGGGCACGCGAAATCGCCATCTGGATCAGGCTGGCGGCCAGCGGCGCCAGCAAGGCCACGGCGATGGTCGCCAGCGGGTTGGCCGGACGGCCGTCGCTGCCGCGCCCGCCGAAAAACATCGCGAAGTTGGCAAGCGCCGAGATCGCCCCGGCCATGGTCGCTGAAATGGTCGAAATCAGGATGTCGCGATGCGCGACATGCGCCAGTTCGTGCGCCATCACGCCGCGCAGTTCGGCGGCCGACAGCAGTTGCAGGATGCCGGAGGTGGCCGCCACCGCCGCGTGCTCCGGATTGCGCCCGGTCGCGAAGGCATTCGGCTGCGGCTCGTCAATGATGTACACGCGCGGCATCGGCAAATTGGCGCGCTGCGCCAGATCGCGCACCATGTTGTAGAACTGCGGAGCGCTGGTTTCGTCGACTTCCTGGGCGTTGTACATCTTCAACACCATCTTGTCGGAGAACCAGTACGAGAAGACGTTCATCGCGCCGCCGAACAGCAGCGCCAGCAGCATTCCCTGCTGGCCGCCGAGCATGCCGCCGACGATGCCGAACAGCGCCATGATGGCGGCCATCAGCATCGCTGTCTTTACCCAGTTGAACATTTCGTCACCTCCTTGAAGCAGATTGCATAACGCGCCAGATGATAGCGCAGGCGCAAATTTCAAGTCGGCAGATCGAAGCGGTCGCCGGCTTTCAACGGATGACCGGCAAGAAAATCGCGCACCGGCAGGCGCTTGCCGCCCGCCTTCTGCAGTTCGCAAACCGCCAGCGCGCCACTGCCGCAGGCCACAACGATGCTGTCGCGGTCGACCCGCAAAATCTGCCCTTTTTCACCGGCGCCTTCGACCGGCAGCGCGCGCCACAGCTTGACCGTCTGCCCGGCAAACTGCGCCTGAGCTCCGGGAAACGGGTTGAAGGCGCGGATGTGGCGATCGAGCTCTGCGGCACTCAACGACCAGTCGATCAGCGCCTCCGCCTTGCCGATCTTCTGCGCGTAAGTCACGCCATCCGCCGCTTGCGCCTCTGCCGGCAAAGGCAAGCGCGCCAGCACATCGACCACCAGCGTTGCACCGAGTGCAGCCAGCCTGTCGTGCAGCGTGGCCGACGTATCGTCGGCAGCAATCGGAAAACTGCCGCGCAGCAAGACCGGCCCGGTATCCAGCCCGGCTTCCAACTGCATGATGCAGACGCCGGTTTCGGCGTCGCCCGCCAGCAATGCCCGCTGGATTGGCGCCGCGCCGCGCCAGCGCGGCAACAGCGAGGCGTGAATATTGAGGCAGCCGAAACGCGGCAAGTCGAGCACCGCCTGCGGCAGGATCAAGCCGTAGGCGGCAACCACCATTACCTCGGCGCCGACACCGGCGATCTTCGCCTGCGCCTCGGCATCCTTCAGCGTAAGCGGCTGGAAAACCTCGATGCCCTTTTCCAGAGCCAGCTTCTTGACCGGCGACGGCTGCAGCACCATGCCGCGCCCGGCCGGCCGGTCTGGCTGCGTCAATACCAAAGCCACGTCATGCCCGGCGGCGACGACCGCCTGCAGCGCCAGCGCCGCAAATTCCGGAGTTCCCGCGAAAACGACCCTCACGCCGTGACCCGCGCCTGCTTGGCGAGCTTGTTCCTGATCCGCGTCTGCTTGAGCTGCGAAAGGTGGTCGACGAATACCTTTCCGTTCAGATGGTCGAGCTCATGCTGAATACAGACAGCAAGCAAGCCTTCGGCGACCAGCGTCTGCGGCTGCCCTTCCTGATCCAGAAAATGAACCGTCACCCGTTCGGCGCGCTCGACCCGTTCAAAGATGCCGGGCACCGACAGACAACCCTCTTCGCCTTCCTGCTGGCCACTGAGGCCTTCAAGACGCGGATTGATCAGCGCCAGCAAACGGTTGCGCTCCTCCGAGACGTCGATCACGACAATCTGCTTGTGAACGTCCACCTGCGTGGCCGCCAAGCCGATGCCGGGTGCCTCGTACATGGTTTCGGCCATGTCGGCGATCAGGCGCCGGACACTGTCGTCAATTTTGGTGACGGGAGAAGCGATCTTCTTCAGACGTGGATCGGGGAAACGCAAAATGGGTAGAAGCGCCATGGGAAATACCAAAAAAGCTTGCTCGCTTAAGTTATTACGTGCAGAATCTCAAGCAATTCCAGAGATATGGAAGCGGCTTGCGCGACATGATTATGACCATGACGGCAGCGCCGTGTTCCTTCGGCACGTGAGGTTACGACTATGGTACGCATTATATCCGCGCTCATCCTGGCCGTGACGGCCGTTTGCGCATCGGCCGCCGAGCCCCTGCAGCTCGTCGATAACCCGCCCGACCGCCATGTCGTGGTGCGCGGCGACACGCTCTGGGGAATCTCCGGAAAATTCCTCAAGGAACCGTGGCGCTGGCCCGAAATCTGGAACATGAACCGCGACCAGATCAAGAATCCGCACCTGATCTATCCCGGCGAAGTCGTCTTCCTCGACCGTTCCGGCGCCAACCCGCGCCTGCGCATCGGCAAGCCGGTCAAGGGCGGTAGCGGCGGCACCGTCAAGCTCCAGCCACAAATCTATTCCACCCCCGATCAGACCGCGATCCCGAGCATTCCGCCCAATCTGATTGAGCCCTTCCTGTCGCAGCCCCTGGTGGTCGAAAAGGATCAGCTTGAAGGTGTGCCGCGCATCGTCGCCGGCCCCGAATACCGCACCATGATGGGCGCCGGCGACAACGCCTTCGCCTCGGCGATCCTCGACGCCAGTGTCATCCGCTGGAATGTGTTCCGCCCCGGCAAGCCGCTCACCGACCCGGAAACCAAGGAAATCATCGGCTACGAAGCCTTCTTCCTCGGCAATGCCCAACTGCTCCAGCCGGGCGAGCCCGCAGCACTCCGGATCACCGTGGCCAAGGAAGAAATCCTCCCCGGCGACCGCCTGCTGCCGGCACCGCCGAACAACGTGATTTCCTATGTTCCGCACCGCCCCGAGCGCGAAATTGCCGCCCGCATCATGTCGATCTACGGCGGCGTCGATCAGGGTGCCCGTGGCTCCGTGGTCTCGTTGAATCGCGGCAGCGGCGACGGGCTCGAAGTCGGCAGCGTCCTGGCCCTGTTCCGCAATCGCGTTGCGGTGCGTATTGCCGAAGACGGCAGCGGCCGGGTCTATACACCGATTCCGGAAGAGCGCTATGCGCTGGTATTCGTCTTCCGCGTCTTCGATCGCGTGTCCTATGCGCTGGTTCTGGATTCCTCCATCCCGGTGACAGTCGGCGACTCCGCACGAAATCCGTGATTGACAAGGATGGGTTGGCCGCCTGGTTGCGGCTGACCCTGATTCCCGGCATCGGCGGCGAGACGCAAAGAAAGCTTCTCGCCGCTTTCGGTTTACCCGAAGCCATTTTCGCCGCCGGTCGGCTGGCAACGCGCGCCGTCGTCGGCGACCGGGCCGACCTGCTGTTCGATTTCGACCCTGCCGAAGACGTCGACCGCAACCTGGCATGGGCATCGCAACCCGGCCAGCGCATCGTCACCCTGGCCGACGCAGACTACCCCAGGGCACTACTGGAAATCGCCGATCCGCCCAGCGTCCTTTACGTGCGCGGCAATATCGAACTGTTGCACCGGCGCGGGCTGGCCGTCGTCGGCAGCCGCAATGCAACACCGCAAGGCGTGCAGACGGCCGAGAATTTTTCCCGGGCGCTGGCTGCCCAGGGCCTTACCATCATCAGCGGCCTGGCGCTTGGCATCGATGCCGCCGCCCATCGCGGCGCCCTGGCTGCCGGGGGCAAGACAATCGCGGTGATCGGCACCGGCGCCGACCGAATCTACCCGGCACGCAACCGCGACCTGGCGCTGGCCATCGCCGAACATGGCGCCATCGTCTCCGAGTTTCCGCTCGGCACGCCGGCCATCGCTTCCAACTTCCCGCGTCGCAACCGCATCATTTCCGGCCTTTCGCGCGGCGTGCTGGTCGTCGAAGCCGCCCCCGAAAGCGGTTCGCTGATCACCGCACGTCTGGCTGCCGAACAGGGGCGCGAGGTTTTTGCCATTCCCGGTTCCATCCACTCGCCGGTTGCACGCGGCTGTCACCGGCTGATCAAGCAAGGCGCCAAGTTGGTCGAGACGGCGCAGGACGTCCTGGAGGAGTTCGGCAACTACCCCGAACCTGCCGACGTGCCGGCAGTCCTTTCTGACGAATGCGAAAACGCCGTCTTGAGCGCCCTCGGCCATGATCCCTGCACCCTCGACGACCTCGTCGAGCGTACCGGCCTCACCGCCGACCGCTTGCTCACCGAACTGCTGACCCTCGAACTGGCAGGCAGCATCGCCACCCTGCCCGGCAACCGCTACCAGCGGCTCGCCTGAGACGCACATATATATAGACACGGCTTGCCAAGCCGCGCGCCGCGCACTTATCATGCCCCGGCATCCAACCGACAGAACCCATGACAAAAAAGCTGATCATTGCCGAAAAACCCTCCGTCGCCGCCGACATCGCCAAGGCGCTGGGGGGCTTCACCAAGCACGACGACTACTTCGAAAGCGAGTCGCATGTGCTCTCTTCGGCCGTCGGCCACCTGCTGGAGCTGTCCTGCCCCGAAGAATTCGAGGTCAAGCGCGGCAAATGGTCGTTCGCCCACCTGCCGGTGATTCCCCCGCATTTCGCCCTGAAGCCGATCGAGAAAACCGAATCGCGCCTCAAGGTGCTGAGCAAGCTGATCAAGCGCAAGGATGTCAGCGGCCTGATCAACGCCTGCGACGCGGGGCGCGAGGGCGAGCTGATCTTCAATTACATCGCCCAGCACACCAAGTCGGGCAAGCCGGTGCAGCGCCTGTGGCTGCAATCGATGACCCAGGGCGCCATCCGCGACGGTTTCGCCCGTCTGCGCAATGGCCAGGAAATGCAGGGTCTGGGCGACGCCGCCGTCTGCCGCTCCGAATCCGACTGGCTGGTCGGCATCAACGGCACACGGGCGATGACCGCCTTCAACTCGAAGACCGGCGGTTTTCACCTGACCACCGTCGGCCGCGTGCAGACGCCGACGCTGGCCATTGTCGTCGAGCGTGAAAAGAAAATCCGCGAATTCAAGGCGCGCCCCTATTGGGAAGTCGAGGCCGAATTCGCCGCCAAGGCCGGCACCTACACCGGCAAATGGTTCGACGAAGCGTACAAGGGCAAGGAAGACGACGAACACGCCCGCGCCGACCGTCTGTGGGAACAGAACAAGGCCGAGGCCATCCGCGCCGCAACGCTTGGCAAGCCGGGCATTGTCAGCGAAGAGGCCAAGCCGGAAACCCGGCTCTCGCCACTGCTCTTCGATCTGACCAGCCTGCAACGCGAAGCGAACGCCCGCTTCGGCTTCTCGGCCAAGACCACGCTGTCGCTGGCGCAAGCCCTTTACGAAAAGCACAAGGTACTCACCTACCCGCGTACCGACTCGCGCTGCCTGCCCGAAGACTACCTGCCAACAGTCAAGGAAACGCTGGGCGTACTCACCGGCCAAGGCGCCGGCAAGGGCCATGACGAAGTGCTGCTCGCCCGCTATTCGCCCTTCGCCCACCAGATCCTGGCGCGCAACTGGGTGTTGCCGAACAAGCGCATCTTCAACAACGCCAAGATCAGCGACCACTTCGCCATCATCCCGACGCCGCAGGCGCCCAAGCACCTGAACGAACTCGAACAGAAGCTCTACGACTTCGTCGTCCGGCGCTTCCTTTCGGTCTTCTTCCCGGCCGCCGAATATCTCGTCACCACCCGCATCACGCGCGTCGAAGGCCATCCCTTCAAGACCGAGGGCAAGGTGCTGGTCAATCCCGGCTGGCTCGCCGTGCATGGCAAGGAAGGCCAGGAAGGCACCGAGGGCAACCTGGTTGCGGTCGACGCCGGAGAAAAGGTCAAAACCGAAGATGTTGCGGTCAAGGCCAACGAAACCAAGCCGCCACCACGCTACTCGGAAGCCACGCTGCTCAGCGCAATGGAGGGCGCCGGCAAGATGGTGGACGACGAGGAACTCAAGGCGGCAATGGCCGGGCGCGGCCTCGGCACGCCGGCCACACGCGCCCAGATCATCGAGAACCTGATCGGCGAGCAATACATGCATCGCGAAGGCCGCGAACTGATTCCGACCGCCAAGGCCTTCTCGCTGATGACCCTGCTCACCGGGCTCGGCGTCAACGAACTGACCCAGCCGGAACTGACCGGCGACTGGGAATGGAAGCTCGGCCGCATCGAAAAGGGCGAATTCACGCGTGAAGAATTCATGCGCGAAATCGCCGAAATGACGCGGCACATCGTCGAGCGCGCCAAGACTTTCGACAGCGACACCATTCCCGGCGATTTCGGCGTATTGACCGCGCCCTGCCCGCGCTGCGGCGGTCAGATTCGCGAGACCTACAAGAAATTCCAGTGCGGCGGTTGCGACTACGCGCTGTGGAAGATCGTTGCCGGCCGCCAGTTCGAGCCAGCCGAAATCGACACGCTGATCAGCGAAGGGCAGATCGGCCCGCTGACCGGCTTCCGCAACAAGATGGGGCGTACCTTTGCCGCCGCCATCAAGCTCAACGCCGAATTCATGCCGGAATTCGATTTCGGCCAGGACAAGGCTGGCGAAGGCGAAAATGCCGAAGCCGTCGATTTTTCGGAACAGAAAAGCCTGGGCAAATGCCCGAAATGCGGGGCCAACGTCTATGAACACGGCGCCGCCTACGTCTGCGAAAAATCCGTCGGCCCTGCCAAGAGCTGCGACTTCCGTTCCGGCAAAATCATCTTACAACAGCCGGTCGATGTCGCGCAGATGCAGAAACTGCTGGCCGACGGCAAGACCGATCTGCTGAAGGAATTCGTCTCCAACCGCACACGCCGCAAATTCTCGGCCTATCTGGTCGCCAAGGACGGCAAGGTCGGTTTCGAATTCGAGAAAAAGGTCGCCAAACCCAAGGCACCGGCCAAGAAAAAGGCCGTTACGGAAAGCTGAATCCGGTCGTCGTTTGTCGTTCCACGTGGAACGACAAACGCCATCAACGCCTGGCCGCCGCGCCCGGCAAGCGGCAGGAGAGCACCGCCGCCCGCACCGCATCGATGGCCTGCGGACGCGGGAAAGTCACCCGCCAGACCAGGCCGACGGTACGGGTCGGTTGTGTGCCGGCGAAAGGCAGCACCTTGACCATCGGCTCCCGCTCGATCAGCGGATCGGCAGCCGTACTCGGCATCACCGCCACCCCGGCGCCGCTTGCCACCATGTAGCGGATGGTTTCCAGCGAGCTGCCTTCCAGCGAATGGGCCAGCGCATCCGGCGCCGTCAGGCGCGGGCAGGACTCCAGCACCTGATCGCGGAAACAGTTGCCCTGGCCGAGCAACAGCAATTTTTCGCCGTCGAGTTCGTCGGCCGCAACATCTACCCGGCCGGCCCAGGGATGCGCCGCCGGCACGACGACCCGGAAAGGCTCGTCGTACGCCGGCTGGGCGACCAAGCCAGCTTCCCCAAACGGCAGCGCAATGACGATCACGTCGAGTTCGCCCGCCTTGAGCGCCGGAATCAGGTTGCCGGTGAAATCTTCTTTCAGGAACAGGGGCATCGCCGGGGCATGCCGATGCAACGCCGGAATCAGTTGCGGCAACAGATAAGGCGCGATGGTGTAGATGACGCCAACGCGCAACGGCCCGCTCATCGGGTCGCCGCCCGAACCGGCGATTTCTTCAAGGCGCACGGCTTCTTCAAGAACACGCCGGGCCTGAGCGACGATGCGCTCGCCCAGCGCGGTAATCCGCACATCCGATGCGGTGCGCTCGAACAGCGCGGCGCCGAGTTGGCCCTCGACCTTTTTCAAGGCCACCGACAAGGTCGGCTGGCTGACATGGCAGGCTTCCGCCGCCTTGCCGAAATGGCGCTCGCGAGCAAGCGCCACGATGTAGCGCATTTCGGTCAGCGTCATTCGGTTTTGACCAGATTTTCGCGGTCGACCGCAGCAAGCCAACGCCACTCGCCGGGCTTGAGGTCGTCAGGTAGCTTGAAACCGCCAATCTGCACCCGATGCAGCGCTTCGACGCGATTGCTCACCGCCGCCACCATGCGTTTGACCTGATGGTATTTGCCCTCGGTCAGCGTCAGGCGCAGCAAGTGCGGCGCGACGATTTCGGCCCCGGCGGCGGCAATCGGTTCCGGCTCGTCGTTAAGCAGCACGCCGGCCAGCAGTTGGTCGATCTGCGCCTGATCCAGTTCGTGCTTGGTGGTCGCCAGATAGACCTTGGGCAGCTTGCGCTTGCCTGACGACAGCACATGGTTCAACTGGCCATCGTCGGTCAGCAGCAGCAGGCCGGTGGTGTCTTCATCGAGCCGGCCAATCGGCTGCACGCCGCGTTCGCGCAATTGCGGCGGTATCAGTTCCAGCACGCCCAGATGATGCTGCGGCTTGCGAGAGCATTCGTAACCGGCCGGCTTGTGCAGCACGATGCTGGCAAATTCGGCATAGGGCCAATCGACGCCATCGACCGTGAAAGTCAGGCCGGCGGTATCGACCTCGGCAAAAGGATCGTCGCAAAGCGTGCCATTGACGGCGACCCGTTCTTGCCGGATCAGCGACCGGCAGGCCTTGCGGGTGCCGAAACCGTGCTTCTGGAGGAGTCGTTCTAGTTGCATGCCGGCGATGCTAACACGGCCGGTGGATTTCGTCGGCGGGCCACCCAGGGCGCGAAGACGAGCCGCCAACAGTGCGACCGGCACGGCAAGGCGAAGTCGACAAAGCCGTGGGCGGCCCGCCGATGAAATACAATTCGCCCATGAATTTTGAACATCTTATCCAGATCAACGACCCGGAAAACCCGCTGGTCGAATCCCTGACCCGTGACCAGTTGTGGCAAGGCCTGCGTCACCGCATCGAAAACCCCGTGCCTTTCCTGCCTGGGCTGGAATCCTGCACCATCCTCGAACGGCAAGCCAACGCGCTGTTGCGCGAGCTCGATTTCGGCCCGGCGACGATCCAGGATCGCGTAACGCTGATCGAAAGCCACTGGGTACGCTTCGAGATCATTCCTTCCGAGGCGCATGCCGGCGGCAGCCTGACGATCACCATCGAAGAACCCGAGGCCGGCTTCCTGTTCCTGCGTTTCGCCTACCAGACGACGCTGGCCAGCAATCCCAACTCGGAAGACCGCGCCTACATCGAGTACGTGAAGTCGGCCTACCACCAGTCCGATATCGACTGCGTACGCATCATCCGCACGCTGGCAGCCGAGGGCCTGGCGCAATAAAAAGGCCGAAGGCGCTTTGCGCTTCGGCCTGTTGCGGTCGACGCCCAAAAAAGGGCAAAAACCGAAATCCGGGTAGCGATCAATCCACGCCGAGGCTCGAAAGATAGTCTTCGTAGCCGCCGAGGTAATCGACGATCTTGCCATCGCCCTTGATCTCGAAAACGCGGGTGGCCAGGGATGACACGAATTCGCGGTCGTGCGACACGAAAATCAGTGTGCCGGGAAATTTTTCCAGGCCGCTGTTGAGTGCCTCGATGGATTCCATGTCGAGGTGGTTGGTCGGCTCGTCCATGATCAGCACGTTCGGCCTTTGCAGCATCAGCTTGCCGAACAGCATGCGCCCCTGCTCGCCGCCGGAGATCACATTGACCGGCTTCTTCTGCTCTTCGCCAGAGAACAGCAAGCGCCCGAGGGTTCCGCGCACCAGGGTTTCCAGGTCGCCGCCCTCGTCGATCGAAGCGCGGGCGTAGCCGACGATCCAGTCGGTCAGGTTCTGCGTACCGGCGAATTCGGCACTGTGATCCTGCGCGTAGTAGCCCGGCTTGGCTTTCTCGGCCCATTTCAGGGTGCCGTATTGCGGTTGCAGTTCGCCCATCAGCAGCTTCAGGAAGGTCGTCTTGCCGACGCCGTTTTCGCCGATGACGGCAATCTTCTCGCCGCCGTTGATGGTGATGCTCAGGTTGTCGAAAATCTTCCGCTCGCCGCCTTCGTAGGCGAAAGTCAGGTTTTCAATCTCGACCGCCTGGCGGTGCAGTTTCTGTTTTTCGTCGTAATCGAAACGGATCCACGGGTACTGGCGCGAAGACGGCTTGACGTCTTCCGGCTTCAACTTGTCGATCAGCTTCATGCGGCTGGTCGCCTGCTTGGCCTTCGAGGCGTTGGCCGAGAAGCGGCGGACGAAGGTCTGCAGTTCGGCGATGCGTTCCTTGGCCTTGGCGTTGGCGTTCTGCTGGCGCTCGCGGGCGGCCTGCGCGGCTTCCATGAAGTCGTCGTAGTTGCCGGCGTAGGTGGTGATCTTGCCGTAGTCCAGGTCGGCCATGTGGGTACAGACCTGGTTCAGGAAGTGGCGGTCGTGGGAGATGATGATCATCGTCGAATCACGATTGTTGAGCACGTCTTCCAGCCAGCGGATGGTGTTGATGTCGAGGTTGTTGGTCGGTTCGTCGAGCAGCAGGATGTCCGGATTGGCGAACAGCGCCTGGCAGAGCAGCACGCGCAGCTTCCAGCCCGGGGCGACCTGGCTCATCGGGCCGTTGTGCTGTTCGGTCGGGATGCCGACGCCGAGCAGCAGCTCGCCGGCGCGCGATTCGGCGGTGTAGCCGTCGTATTCGCCGACCTTGCCTTCCAGCTCGGCAGCGCGCATGTAGTCGTCTTCGGTCGCTTCCGGATTGGCGTAGATCGCGTCGCGTTCCTGGATCGCCGTCCACAGTTCTTCGTGGCCCATCATCACCACATCCAGCACGCGCATGTCTTCGTAGGCAAACTGATCCTGCTTGAGGTAAGCCATGCGCTCGTGCATATCCTTCGAGACATTGCCGGCAGAAGGTTCGAGCGCGCCGCACAAAATCTTCATGAACGTCGACTTGCCGGCCCCGTTGGCACCGATCAGGCCGTAACGGTAGCCCTCGCCAAACTTGACGTTGACGTTCTCGAACAGGGGTTTGGCCCCGAACTGCATGGTGATGTTGGCGGCGACGAGCACGGTAAATCCGATCTGAAAATAGCGGTAATGCGAAGCGACGAATTTTACCTGTTTTCAACGGGTTGACCGCGAAAGCATGCCCCATTTTTGTGCACTGCGGTGTAACATTCCGGGCAACAATTACTCGCCTGAATGGCACCGAGACAGCCCATGGTTCCCCACCTCACCACCGCCCTGAGCGGCCCCCTGCTCGAACTCGAACGCAAGTTCCTCGACAGCAGCACACGCATCGAACACTGGCTGCGCGGCCAGTGGCAGGAGTATTCGCCGCCCTTCTATTCCTCCTGCGACCTGCGCAATTCCGGCTTCAAGCTGGCGCCGGTCGATACGAATTTGTTCCCCGGCGGCTTCAACAACCTCAACCCCGCTTTCCTGCCGCTCTGCGTGCATGCGGCGATGACGGCCATCGAGAAAATCTGCCCGGATGCGCGCAACCTGCTGCTGATCCCGGAAAACCACACGCGCAACCAGTTCTACCTGCAAAACGTCGCGCAGATCGCCGCCATCCTCAAGCAGACCGGGTTGAATGTGCGACTCGGTTCGCTGAACCCGGAAATCACCCAGCCGACCCCCATCGAGCTACCCAACGGCCAGCAACTGCTGCTCGAACCGCTGGTGCGCAGCCAGTACCGCCTTGGCCTCGACGGCTTCGATCCTTGCGCCATCCTGCTCAACAACGACCTCTCGGCCGGCATCCCGGAAATCCTGCAAAACCTCAACGAACAATTCGTCCTGCCGCCACTGCACGCCGGCTGGGCGGTGCGGCGCAAGTCCAATCATTTCGCGGCTTACGACGAAGTGGCCACTAACTTCGCCAAGGAGATCGGCATCGACCCCTGGCGCATCAACCCGGCGTTTTCGGTCTGCCGCAGCATCAATTTCCATGAGCGTCAGGGCGAGGAATGCCTGGCCGCCAACGTCGCCGCCGTGCTCGACCTGGTGCGCGAAAAGTACAAGGAATACGGCATCGACGAAACGCCCTACGTGGTGGTCAAGGCCGACGCCGGCACCTACGGCATGGGCGTGATGACCGTGCGCAATGTCGATGAAGTGATCGCGCTCAACCGCAAGCAGCGCAACAAGATGAGCGTCGTCAAGGAAGGCCTGGAAGTCAGCGAGGTGCTGATTCAGGAAGGCGTCCATTCCTTCGAAACCCTAAACGATGCCGTCGCCGAGCCGGTCATTTACATGATCGACCGCTACGTCGTCGGCGGCTTCTACCGCGTGCATACCGGGCGCGGCAAGGACGAAAACCTCAACGCGCCGGGCATGCATTTCGAGCCGCTCGCTTTCGACACCGGCTGCAACCTGCCCGACTACCGCTGCGGCAACCCGGACTCGCCGCCCAACCGCTTCTACGCTTACGGCGTCGTCGGCCGCCTGGCCTGTCTGGCGGCAGCGGTCGAACTGGCGCGGTCGACGCCCGAAAATAGCTGAAAATCACCATGTCCCTGAAACTGGCTTTCGTCCTCGACCCGCTCGATTCCCTGAAGGCCTGGAAGGACACCTCGGTAGCCATGATGCGGGCGGCACAGCAACGCGGCCATGCGGTGTTCGCCATCGATGCGGCCAGCCTTGGCTGGTCGACCGCGCGCGGCGTGCATGGCGAGGCCGTCGCCCTCGACCTGCGCGCCGACGACACCGACTGGTTTCGCGCACTGGGCAGCGAAACCAGCCTGCTGACGGCCTTCGACGCCGTCATCATGCGCAAGGATCCGCCCTTCGATTTCGAATACCTGACCGCCACCTGGCTGCTCGAACGCGCCGAGGCCGACGGTGCCCGCGTCTTCAACCGGCCGCGTGCCCTGCGCGACCATTCCGAAAAACTGGCAATTCTGGAATTTGCCCATTTTTCGCCGTCGACCGTATCCAGCCGCGACCCGGCTACCCTGCATGCCTTCATCGATGCCGAACGCGACATCATCCTCAAACCGCTCGACGGCATGGGTGGCAGCCAGATTTTCCGCGTTCGCCACGACGACCCCAACCGCAACGTCATCGTCGAAACGCTGACCGACGAAGGCCGGCGCACGGTCATGGCGCAGCGTTACCTGCCGGAAATCACGCAGGGCGACAAACGCATCCTGCTCATCGCCGGCCAAGTCGTGCCGTATTGCCTGGCGCGCATCCCGAAAGCCGGCGAAACGCGCGGCAATCTCGCCGTCGGCGGCACCGGCGTCGCGCAGGAACTCTCGCCGCGCGACCGCGAAATCGCCGAGATGCTGGCACCCATTCTCTTTGCCCGTGGTTTGATGCTGGTCGGCATTGACGTCATCGGCAACCACCTCACCGAAATCAACGTCACCAGCCCGACCTGCATGGTCGAAATCCGCCAGCAGACCGGTTTCGATGCAGCGGCGCTGTTCATCACCGCCATCGAAACCGCATGCCGCGCCTCCTGAATCTCGCCCTCGCAACGCTCCTTGCCCTGTTCCTGAGCGCCTGCGGCCGCACCCCGTTGCAGGAACAGCAAGCCTACGTTTTCGGCACCCGCGTCGAAGTCATCGTCGTCAGCGCCGAGCCGGAGCAGGGGCGCCAGGCCATCGCCGCCGTGCTGCGCGAATTCGACCGCCTGCACCGCGCCTATCACGCCTGGCAACCTTCCGAATTGATGACGCTGAATTTGGCCATTTCCGAGGGTCGACCGCAACAGGTCAGCCCGGAACTCGCCGCCTTCGTCGCCGAGGCCAAGCAATTCAGCCAGCAGGGCGATTACCTGTTCGACCCCGGCATCGGCCAGCTCATCAAGCTCTGGGGCTTTCAGGCCGACGAATTCAAGGCCGAAATCCCGCCCGCCGCAGACATCGCCGCCTGGCTCGCCAAGAAGCCCTCCATCGCCAACATCACGATTGCCGGCAACACCATTACCAGCAGCAACCGCCATGTCGCGCTCGACTTCGGCGGCTACCTGAAGGGCGTCGCCCTCGACCGCGCCGCCGCCATCCTGCGCGCACAAGGCATCCACAACGCGCTGATCAACATCGGCGGCAACGTCATGGCGCTCGGCAGCAAGGAAGGCCGCAAGTGGCGCGTCGGCATCCAGCACCCGCGCCAGCCCGGCCCGCTGGCCACCGTGGAACTCGAAGACGGCGAAGCCATCGGCACCTCCGGCGACTACCAGCGCTTTTTTGAAGTGGACGGCCAGCGTTTCGCCCACCTGCTCGACCCGCGCACCGGCTACCCCGCCGACCACACGCAAGCCATCACCATCCTCATCCCGCCCGGCCCCAAAGCCGGCACCCTCTCCGACGCCGCCTCAAAGCCGATCTTCATCGCCGGCCCCGAGCACTGGCACGAAATGGCGCGAAAAATGGAAATTGGCATGGTTTTACGGGTCGACCGCAACAGCCGGATTTTCGTCACCGAAGCGCTGCGCAAACGGCTCGATTTCATCGGCAAACCGCCGGAAATGGTCGTCATTCCCTGAGTCGGCCGGAACCGCCTGCCAATTTGTCATTTACAAACAACCCATGCCCCATAACAATACGGACGGCTAGATGGGAAGTAGCGTAGCGCTTCACGCGCAGCACTGTTTATCGGTGAAAACCAAAAACAAAAATATGATATTTGCCTTGGCCCGAAGTTCTGAACAGCGCTGGCTGCCGGAATAGCGGGTTCGAAGGGGGGGATTTGGTTTATGGGCATTTCATCCGGACGACACGGCTTTGCCAACAGCCTGGTGCTACGTATCGGCTTGCTGATGATTCTGGCCCTGGTTGCCTACAACATCGCCCTGTATTTCCTGATCGGTCAGCCAACCGTCACCAGGCTCGCCGAAGGCCAGATGCGCCTGGCCGCCGAGCAACTGGAAACCCGGCTGGTTCGCCTGCAGGATAGCGTCGAATCAAATCTGCGTGCCAGCCACGCCTGGGGTAGAAATGGCGGTCTCGACCGTTCCCAGGTACGCCGCTTCAACGAAGTCTTCTTTGCCATTCTGAGCAGCCATCCGGAAATCATGAGCGTCATCGTCGCCCATGAATCGGGACGCGAACTGTCGTTCCGCCTGGACGAGAAGGGGCGCTGGCTCAACCGGATCAGCAATCCCGCCGAATGGGGAGGAGCATCATATTGGGTGACCTGGAATGCAGACCGCGAAGTCGAGCGGGTTGAGGTTCGCCACCTGAAATTCGATTCCCGCCAGCGGCCGTGGTTCAAGGGCGCGATCGCACTGGAAAACACGCACGACGTCCACTGGACGGAACCTTACGTTTTCTTCACATCCAAAGCGCCGGGAATGTCTGCATCGATGCGCTGGAAAGACGCCGACGGTTCGAGCTATGTCATCGCTTACGACCTCCGCCTACGCGATGTGACCGAACTCACGACACAAATGCATTTCAGCGCCCACGGACAGGCAGCCCTGCTTCTGCCCGACGGCCGCATGCTCGCCCCGCCCGTGCTGGCCACTGGAACTGACAAACAGTCGATCTCACAGGGGCTGTTTAAAACGGCCAATGAGCTGAATCTGGCGGAACTGGAAGCCGGCTATCAATACTGGAAGGCCGACCCCGCCGCCCGATCCGATCACCTGCATCGATTCGCTCGGCCCGATGGCGACTGGCTCACCCTCTTCCGCCCAGTCAAAGGCTCCGATACGGCCATGGTGCTCGCCATTGCTGCCCCTGCAGCGGATTTCGTTCCGGTCGAGCAACAGGACTTCCTGCTGCTCGGGCTAGTCACCCTGTCGGCACTGGCCATCGGCATGGTGGTCGCCATCCGGATTGCGCAGCACTTTGGCGCCCCCTTGCACAGCCTGACCGAAGACGCCGAACGCATAGGCAGGCTGCAACTCGATGTTCCGGTTAACTGTGATGCCCGCTGGCGGGAAATTCAAAAGTTGGCTGACTCGCTGGACAAGATGCGCATACAACTCCTCGAGTCGAAAAACCTGCTGCAGGAAATCAATGCCCAGCTCGAACATAAAGTTGCCCAGCGCACCCAAGCCCTGCACGAAAGCCAGGCCATTCTCCAGCGGCGCGAAGCCTTCTTCCGGGCCATCTTCAACAATGCCGCCGTCGGCATTGTCAGTATCGACCCACAATACAAGCCCCTATTGGTAAATCGGGCCTTTGCCGATTTTCTCGGCCATCCCATCGCCACACTGCTCCAGAATCCGGATACCCCGGTCATGCCGGAAAGCGAACGCCAGCGCCTGCTTGCCACCGCAGACGAGATCGTCAAAGGGAACCAGACCGGCCAACGCGGCGAATACCGCTTTATTGCCGCTACGGGCGAAACCCGCTGGGGCGACGTCCAGATTGCGCCCGTACGCAACGAAGACGGCAAGCTCGACTCCCTGCTGATTACGGTGCTCGACATCACCGAGCGGCGGGAAATCGAATCCGAACTGATCCGCCAGTTCACTCTGATCCAGGCCCTGCTCGACACCATCCCCAATCCGATTTTCTACAAGGGGGCCGACAGCCGCTTCCTCGGTTGCAACCGCGCCTACGAAGCCTACTTCGGTATCGAGCGCGCCGCCTTCATCGGCAAGCGGGTGCTCGACCTCGACTATCTGCCCGAAGCCGAACGCAAGACGTACCAGCAGGAAGACGAAGCCGTCATCGCCGAATGCAGCCACCGCACGCGGGAAGTGCCGATGCAGGCCGCCGACGGCCGCATCCATGACACGCTGTACTCGGTCAGCGGCTTCCGCAGTGCCGATGGCCAACCGGGCGGGATGATCGGCATCATCGTCGACATCACGCCACTGAAGCACGCCGAACGCGAAGCCGAGCGCGCGCGCCAGACCGCCGAAGCGGCCACCGCAGCCAAGGCCGACTTCCTGGCCAACATGAGCCACGAGATCCGCACGCCGATGAACGCCATCATCGGCATGGCCCACCTGGCTTTGCAGACCGACCTCACAACCCGACAACGCAACTATCTGACCAAACTGGATACGGCGGCCAAGGGCCTGCTCGGCATCATCAACGACATTCTCGACCTGTCGAAAATAGAAGCAGGAAAAATGCTGGTTGAACAAACGGTATTCCGTCTCGAACAATCGCTGCAGAATCTCGCCGACATCTGTCTGATCAAAGCGCGGGAGCGCGGCCTGGAACTCCTGTTCGACCTGGCACCGGATGTACCCGAACATCTGATTGGCGATCCACTTCGCCTGGGCCAGATCCTGCTCAATCTGGTCGGCAATGCCATCAAGTTTACCGAGCGAGGTGAAATCCTCGTCGTCATCCGCTGCGAGGAACAGGCCGATGACACCGTATTGCTGCTTTTCAAGGTTCACGACACCGGCATCGGCATGACCGAGGAACAGCGGCAGCAGGTTTTCTCAGCCTTCAACCAGGGCGATACATCAACCACGCGCCGCTTTGGCGGCACCGGCCTCGGGCTCTCCATCTGCAAGCACATGGTCGAACTGCTGGGGGGAGAAATCGGCGTGACGAGTACGCCGGATGTTGGCAGCACCTTTCATTTCACCGCCCGTTTCGGCCTGCCGGAAAACCCGCCGCAAGCCAACCGACGCCTTGGCCTCCCCGAGAATTGCCGGGCGCTGGTCATCGACGACAGCGCCGCCGCCCGGGAAATCTTCGAACACATGCTGGAAACCCTGAACATCGGCTGCCGAACCGTCGATAGCGGCCGCGCTGCATTGGTCGAAATAGCCCGCGCCAACAGTGACGGACAGCCCTACACACTACTGTTCATCGACTGGAAAATGCCGGATATCGATGGCATCGAAACACTGGAGCGTCTGTACCGAACGGGGCTGATGTCACCGGGTATCAAGGTGATCATGGCCACCGCCTTCGATCAGGAAGAACTGGACAAGAATCTCGGAGAACTCCCGGTCGACGCAGTGCTTGTCAAACCGGTCACGCCATCGGCGCTTTTCGACAGCATCGTCAATGCCCTGCACGGCACCCACCGCCACCATGCAGGGTTTTCCGCAAGTGAAAAAGCGCAGCAGGCCAACTTTGCCGGACGTCGCGTATTGCTGGTCGAGGACAACGACGTCAATCGCGAGCTGGCCACAGAAATGCTGCTTGGCACCGGCCTGAGTGTCGATACTGCCGTCAATGGTGCCGAAGCTGTCGCCTTGGTGCGCAAGACGCGCTATGACCTGATCCTGATGGACTGCCAAATGCCGGTAATGGATGGCTACGAAGCGACCCGGCAAATTCGTGCCGAATTCGGAGAACACCCGCCCATCGTCGCAATGACTGCCAACGCGCTCCCGGGTGACCGAGCCGTCTGCCTCGCCGCCGGAATGAACGACCATCTTCCAAAGCCGGTCGACATCGCTCTCCTCAACGCCAAACTGGCCCACTGGCTGGCCGGATCGGAAGCGCTGGCGCCAGCACCGGCTCCGATGCTGTCCACCATCGACACGGCTGCACTATTCAACGAAAGTGCCGCCCTGGCCCGCCTGGGCGGCAAAAAGGAAACCTACCACCGCCTGCTCCGGCGTTTTCACGAAGACCAGCACGATGCAATGCTCAGGCTGCGCGCTGCCGAAGCGGCAGAAAGCCCGGCCGACATGATTCTCCTCACCCACACCTTGCGCGGCCTGGCCGGAAACATCGGCGCCGAGCAACTGGCTGCGGCAGCCGCGCAACTCGAACTATGGCTCAAGGAAAATGGACTCGGCGAAGCTGCGCCACGCCAACGTCAGATGGACGAACTTGCCTCGGCCCACAAAGCGGTATTGGCCGCCATCGCGAACATGGCAGACAATGCCTCCCTACCCGCCGACCAGCAAGTGATGGGAATTGAAGAATGCCTGACAGCGCTCTCCCGACTGCGACAGCTCATGGACAATGACGACGCAACCGCAACGCGTCAACTCGCCGACATTCAGGCATCGCTCAGCACCTATGTGGCACCGGAGCTGGTCGAAAAATTTGCCCGACAGATCAGCCGCTACGATTACGATCAAGCAACAACGACCCTCGACGAAATTGCCGACAACCTAACCAACGGGCGGAAGCCCGGTACAGTCAGCCAATAACATGTCTACTCTCCTGCCAAAACAAAGCATCCTCATCGTCGATGACACCCCGGAAAACATCGACCTGCTGAGCGAAATTCTCGCCAACGACTATCGAGTCAGGGTAGCCACCTCCGGCGAGCGGGCACTGCGGATCGTCTACTCCGACGAACCGCCCGACCTCATCCTGCTCGACATCATGATGCCCGGCTTGAGTGGGCTCGAAATCTGCCGGCGGCTCAAAGCCAATCCGGATCGTCGGCGAATTCCAATCATCTTCGTCACCGCCATGAGCAGCGTCGATGACGAGCGTCTCGGGCTGGAACTGGGCGCGGTTGACTACATCACCAAGCCAATCAGTCCGCCCATCGTCAAAGCCCGGGTGCGCACGCATCTTGCCCTCTACGACCAGAACCGGGAACTGGAATGCATGGTCAGCCAGCGCACCAACGAACTGTTGCGCACGCGCGAGCAAATCATCCGCCGCCTCGGCCGCGCCGCCGAATTCAAGGACAACGAAACCGGCAACCACGTCCTGCGCATGAGCCACTACGCGCGCCTGATCGCAGAAGCCAGCGGCCTCGGCAAAACCTACGCCGACACCCTCTTCTACACCGCACCAATGCACGACATCGGCAAAATCGGCATTCCCGACGCCATCCTGCTCAAACGTGGCGCGCTCGACGCCGAAGAATGGCAAATCATGCGCAAACACCCGCTGATGGGTGCCGAAATCATCGGTCAGCACGACAACGAACTTCTCGAGATGGCCCGCATCATCACCCTCTCCCATCATGAGCGCTGGGACGGCAACGGCTACCCGCACGGACTCGCAGGCGAAGCCATCCCCATTGAGGGGCGCATCGTCGCCATTGCCGACGTCTTCGATGCCCTCGTTTCCGTCCGGCCGTACAAACCGGCTTTCAGTGTCGAAGACTCCCTCGCCATCATGGAAGCCGAAACCGGCCACCATTTCGACCCCAGACTGATGGAAGCCTTCCGGAAGGCGCTACCCGAGATCCTGCGCGTCCGGGAAATCTATGCCGATGAAAACGGTGCGCTCACCGATCTGGAATTCCCGAGCAACGAGAAAAACGCCGCGCTCGCCTGAGTTTGTCCTTGCCGACGCCGCACCGGCAAAACATGAAACCCTGAAAATTGGCCCTTTTTGGCCGTCGACCGCAACCGTCCGATAATTTTCAGCCAGTGCCAGCGCCGCTACGCCCGACCGGCTACTCCGGCACCCGCGAATCGATGCTCAGCGTCACCGGGCCATCGTTGATCAGCCCGACCTCCATGTCGGCGCCAAAAACCCCGGTTTGCACCGCCCTGCCCAACTCTACCGACAAGGCAGCGACAAAACGTTCGAACAGCGGCTGCGAAATTTCACCGCGTGCCGCCCGGCTCCAGGAAGGCCGATTGCCCTTCTTTACCGACGCATAAAGCGTGAATTGCGAAACCGCCAGAATCTCCCCGCCCGCCTCCCGCACGCTGCGGTTCATCACCCCATCCGCATCGGCAAACACCCGCAAGCGCACGATCTTCCCCGCCATCCAGTCAAGATCGGCCTGAGTATCGCTTTCCTCAAACCCCGCCAACACCAGCAACCCGGATTCGATTTTTGCCACTTTTTGGCCGTCGACCGCAACCGATGCTTCGGTTACGCGCTGGATGATGGTTCGCATGGGTTAGAAGCTGTCAAACCAGCCTTGATCAACGCTTAAGTACCCACCCTGGGGCTCCAATTGATAGAGCAACGCATATTCTTGTTCGACGACTTGGGCTGGTAGGGAAATTTGGTGGCGTGAGGCTTCAATTGCCTGGCTGAGTGCCGCTTGTTCGGACGCATCCAATTTCAATCCGCGAATCAAACGCCCGATGAAATCTTTGTGCGGAGGGCCTTTTTGGCTACGCTCTAGTGCTGAGATGTAGCTGGTTTCATAGCAAAGCAAATGAGCAAGCTTGACCTGCCGCAAGCTGCGGGCACGTCGAAGAGTTCGCAAGTAGGTTGAAGAAGATGGGCTCATTGTTAATGCATGGGCATGGGTATTTTTGCTCAAGGATAGAGCCAAGAACGCCCGGCATCAACAGCCTAGAAATTCAATAGACCATATTGAATCAGCAAGTTCGTATATTTTGCACTAGCAAAACATCCCACTCTGCAGAACAACTACGAACCGCAAAACCTAGGGTTCATATTTTTTGAGGGCCTGCTCAAACGAAGTGCGGATACTCTCCCTTGAGTACATAGGCAGACCCGTTCTCATATACCCATTTTCTTCGAGCTCAAGCCAGAGGCTCAATGCTGCTTTTACCCCGAAGCCCTTAAGTTCCGGATCGACGCCTGCCAAGTAATCATCTGGCTTTAACGCCATATCCTCTGGATACCAAAGTTTGCCGTATCGGCCCAGCGCATTTCCATCTTCAGAAACAAGCAACGCCTCTCCTTCTGCGATTCGCTTTATTTCCTTCGATGGCAAGGAACTGCCCCTGATATGAACGCCATGCTTCCAGGCAATGGCAACGAACGCCGTCAGATAAGCCCGAGACTTCCAGTAGTCGAAAAGCCAGTTGTTGCAAAGGTGGTACCGATAGATTGGTTTCTCACCGACTCCCCCGATCACTTCGCTGAGGATTATCAGAGCATCACCTGCCTTTTCGGTTGGGGCAATCAATATGCCATCCAGACCACCTTCCGGATTCTTCTCTTTTAACGCCGTCAGAAAGGGAGCCACATCTTCTGGATGCTTGTAAAAATCATGGCAGGCATAGACTTGAGACTCAGCCCCTTCCAGCCATTCACGCCGCACACCAAAGAGACTACAAGCCGCATCGAGTACAGGTTCATCGAGCTTGCCGAGAAGCGCCGTCTCATCCTGAAGATCCTTAACGGTCAGGCCATGACCGAAAAATCGTGGAATCTGGTTTCGGTGAACGTCGTGACTCTCGAAGAGCTGGATGAATCGCCTACTGACGGATTCAGATGGAGGTTTTCGAGTATTCCGAATCCAACCTATTAACCGGCCGGCTTTTTCAATGATGTTCAGAGTGCCTAGGATTTCACCGATCATGCTTATGGAATCTTGGTTAGAATTTCACGAGTGTACACCCTTGCAAAATAACTTATTGAAATTGGCTTACAGAATATAGAAATCGATGCCTTTGGTTCTAGATAGTCTTCTCAATGATGGCCGGCTAGCGCGGCTGTTCTCACAGGATGCTCGCGACTGCGCGCTACAGTTGTGGGTATTGCAGATACAGTCCGAGCAATCGGTTGAAAACCGTATAGTTTATGGTCGCCTATTACCTTATAGCCATTCCAATAGCACCTGGTCCTTTAGCAACAACGATAACTTCGAAGCTTTTGGGTCAGTCAAAGCAAAGGTTTCACGGCTCAACTTGTACGTTCAAAGCTCCCGCTGCGCTAACTTAGTACGACTTTTGAACAGCGGGTGGAACATTTCTGAAATCAGCGAAGAACTAAAACTGAAGATCCCGGATAAGTTGAAATCGCGGTTCGGAACGACCGCACTCGTTACCACTGATCTTATCTACCGCCCGGTCGCCTATCTGCTCAACCGCGATGCGTACGATCACCGTTCTCTCTCCAGCCCACATGGTGGAGCGGGCGCTTTAAGCGCTTCCATCACCCAATCAGACAAAAAGGCACTGTTTCGCCTAGGCCAGGACTATGACATCGACCTGGTTAGATCGGTAGTCAGAGAGCTCAATACGGATACCGCCTTAGATTTCGGCGGCATTGACAGTCAAAGGTTTGGCGACCTGGAGCTAATTGTCTTTCCTGCACTAGACGATCATGAGAGAGACCTTTTAAGCGTGAACTGGATCGAAACGCCGGACACGCTAGTCGCGCGATTCAATCCGATCCAGATTCCTTACTTTGGCGGCTTCCAATTCCGGCTAAGCATAGTGAACGATGGTCAGATCATTTATTCAACCATCGCTACAGCAGAATCCAATGCGGAAAAAGAGTTTGAGTGCAAATTCGAGCTAGGTAGCCAGTTACGTTCAATAACTGACAGCACAGAGTTGGAGATTTTTGGCTTCCATAACAACCATTCCCGCGAAGGCGTGCTGTGTTGCCGGTGGCAAATTTGGTATGTCAGGGAAATTCATCAACAGAGCCATGTAATTGGGAACGGAGCCAGCCCAGTTAAGTTCGATTGGCTGGAAAAGGCCACACGTCCATCTGCGTCGACTCGGGTGAAAGCAGTGCTGACGATCAACCGTGGCGATCTGGGATTCACCAACCTCATCGGAGGACGAAAGGAAGATCCGTGGGTTCCGGTCAATCGTGACCTCAAATCTCTTTTTGCCCGCATCCATCCGCCAAAATCGGATGGCAGGTTCTTTTTGCGCTGGAATAAAGGAGATCCTGAGGGGCGTTTGCAATTCGTCGAATGGTTCAAAGAACTACTGCTCAAACATCAGCAGCACCAGGTGATCATTTTCGATCCGTACTTCGAGGACGCCGGTCTAGGTCTAGTGTTGCTTTGTGCGGCCTCAGATTCTGACTACATTGTCTTTACCTCTCTACCCAAGCAAGTCAAGGAAAGCGAGGCTACGCCGGCGGAGTCTGATAAGCCAACTCCGAACCGAATTGACAATCTTCTAGCGAACTGCGAACACAGCCGCCACCTAATCAGACGCTTTAAGTTGCGTATCTACGGCCTAAAAGAAGGCCAATTGCATGACCGTTACATCCTGATTTTCGGGTCGGATGGATTACCGGTCGCAGGCTTCAACCTATCTAACTCTTTGCAAGCTGCAGCCCAATACCATCCCTTACTAATCACCCCGATCCCTAATGATGTCCTGCTAAAAGTGAAGCAATACACGTTCGGGCTGCTTCAGGAAGTGGCTCAGTCCGACAGCGAGACAGAGAGCTCTGCCCTGCGGCTTCTCTTCGACTCCGCTCTGTCACCGACGGTGCTGAGATGCTACGAACCGCTACAGTTCCTTGAGAAACCTCTTGCGGGCGATGTGCTGAGCATCTGGTGCCGTGAGGCATCCTTACATGGCCTGAGTGGCGATCCATTGAAGGAGAGGATGACCGCATTGGGCTTAATCAAAGATAACTCGCTCGCGTTGCCCCTGACGTCAAACTTAAGCAACTTCCTAGATCAAAAGGCTGACGATTTTGTCGATTTCACGGAGACCTGGGAGATTCTCGGTGAAGTCCTCGCGCATTCACGTACCGAAGAGCGCAACTTTCACGAGCTTGAATCAAAGCAAATCTTTCTCGAGTTTCTGGCACGGTTTCTCAATGCATCGTTTAGCCGGGTGCATGATGAGGAAGACAGAGAATTCGCCGTAGTGGGAAGCCAGTTTTTCCGAGAACCACTTGAGACCCTATTACACAGCTCCTATCACCCGCAGCACTTGTTTCATGGAACAAAATACCTCGCCCTGAGTTGGCCAGAGTACTACGCTACCAAGCTTCTCTGGTGGTACGCCCCAGACACGTTATGTGCGATTGCCGAAGTCCAGATGGGCAGCGTACCAATCGAGCCTCAAGGTACAGACGCAGTACGGCTTTCCCTGTTGAGCCAATTTGTTAGTGAGATCGCGCTGTCTGTGCAGTTTGACATCAGTGAGACCCAACAAGATCGCCTCATTTACAGCAGTAACGGCCTGCTGCAATGGATGGGGCTGTTTGCGATTGAGAAGCGCCTGGAAAAGCCGGATGGGCTAACTGAAGTACTGCAGTTGCTGAAATCATTTGACTACCTGGATCGTGTACGCGCGCTAGGTTGGATGGTTCAGCACAAGGCAGGAAATCCAGAAAATACTGAAATTTACAAAGGCTTGGTTACGGCGCTGCACGATGCATTGCCATCGACCATCTCCACGAGCGAGCTAAGACACTTGATCGATTCCATGCGCGGACATATGCGCGAGTTGGCATGGACCGAACCGTGGCTGTTTCAGGATGTAATCTTTCCCTTGTTGCGGGAAACCCGGGTCAATACTGACGATGCCTGCGAGATTTGGGTTGAGGACTTGGCTGGGTTACTGGGACCGCAACCAGGACAGCCGTCGCGGCTATTTGATAGAAAGCGCGAGGGCCAAACCACCAACACCGCTGCGTTCCTATTCGCCTACAGCAGTTCTGAGCGACAGCAGACCTGCCTGAAATCGATACAGGCAATCCTAAAGCAGCAAAAACGAGTTGTGCAACTGCCCCTTGCTAGCACGTCAAATTGGACCCGCTGGAACGACGCCCTAGTAGTCTCGATATGGATTTTGGCTTTCGCACAATGGGCGCAGTACTACTTGCGAGGGCGAGGCATGATCGACCGTAATTTAGAGGAACTGTCGCAAGATGCCCGAAACCTTGCGTTAGTCAGGCCGATGCTCGAATGGCGGTCCAAGGGTGGCGGTAAGCAGGACGAACTCGCCGCCTTCCTCGATCAAGTCGAAGAACTCCTAGCCTCATGTGAAGAGTAATTGATATGGGACCAGATTCAGGTCACAACACAGACCATAACCTGTGAACTTCAGCCAAGTGTAGTTATGGAGTAGCGCCGTTAGAGTGCCCGGTCCATGCTGGGCACATCCACACCTAGCATTGCAGGTCAAATATCAATCCGCGCATTCAGCGCATTGGTCTCGATAAACGCCCTTCTCGGCTCCACCAATTCGCCCATCAGCGTGGTGAAAATCTCGTCGGCGGCGATTGCGTCGTCGATCTGCACGCGCAGCAGGCGGCGGACTTTCGGGTCCATTGTGGTTTCCCACAGCTGATCCGGGTTCATTTCGCCGAGACCTTTGTAGCGTTGTTTGCTGATGCCGCGTTCGACGTCGGCGAGCAGCCACTTCATGGCGTCGGCGAAGTTGGTGACGGGATGCTTTTTCTCGCCACGCGCCATGAAGGCGCCCGGCCCGAAGAGATCGGCCAAGGTTTCGGCGGTACGGCGCAACTGGATGAAGTCGCCGGAGAGCAGCAGGTCTTCGTCGATCAGGCCGACCTTGAGGTTGCCGTGGTGCATCTTTTCGACGCGCAGTGTCCAGCGTTCCTGGATGTCGTCGAATTTGGGCACGGTACGGATGCCAAGCGGCAGGTGCCGGGCCAGCAGCTCGGCGCTGGCGCGGGTACCCTCTTCGGAGGCAAGGTCAAGCTTCAGGTTGTGTTGAACCAGCGCCTTGAGGACGAGTGGATCGACCAGGTGCGAGACACGTTCGATGACGGCTTGAGTCAACAGCCAGGAACGGGCCAATTCTTCGAGTGCCGGGCCGGCAATCGGTTCGCCGCCGGCACGCGGCGTCAGGCTGGCTTCGTCCATCGCCATGCGCAGCAGGAACTGGTGGTAATCCTGGTCATCCTTGAGGTAACGCTCTGTCTTGCCGTGCTTGACCTTGTAGAGCGGCGGCTGGGCGATGTAGACGTAGCCGCGCTCGATTAGTTCGGGCATCTGGCGATAGAGCAGCGTCAGCAGCAGGGTACGGATGTGGGCGCCATCGACGTCCGCATCGGTCATGATGATGATGCGGTGGTAGCGCAGCTTTTCGATCTTGAATTCGTCCTTGCCGATGCCGGTGCCGAGCGCGGTTATGAAGGTGACGATCTGCTCGCTGGAAATCAGCTTCTCGAAGCGGGCTTTCTCGACGTTCAGCACCTTGCCGCGCAGCGGCAGAATCGCCTGGAACTTGCGGTCGCGACCCTGTTTGGCGGAACCGCCGGCGGAATCGCCCTCGACCACGTAAATTTCGCACAGGGCGGGGTCTTTTTCCTGGCAGTCGGCGAGCTTGCCGGGCAGACCGACGCCATCCAGCACGCCCTTGCGCCGGGTCAGTTCGCGGGCACGACGGGCAGCTTCGCGGGCACGCGAGGCTTCGACGATCTTGCCGGTAATCATCTTTGCGTCAACCGGGCGTTCGAGCAGGAAGTCTGCCAGCTTCTGGGCGACGACTTCTTCGACCGCCGGGCGCGCTTCGGATGAAACCAGTTTCATCTTCGTCTGCGAGGCAAACTTGGGATCGGGCATCTTGACCGACAACACGCAGGCGAGGCCTTCGCGCATGTCGTCACCAGCGATCTCGACCTTGGCCTTCTTGGCGATCTCGTGTTCGTCGATGTATTTATTGATGATCCGCGTCATCGCGGCGCGCAGGCCGGTCAGGTGGGTGCCGCCATCCGACTGCGGGATGTTGTTGGTAAAGCAGAGCACCTGTTCCTGGTAGGAATCGTTCCACTGCATCGCCACTTCGACACCGATGGTGACCCCGGTATCGCCGACCTTGGCTTCGCCCGAGGAATAAAAAATGTTTGGATGCAGCACGCTCTTGGAGCGGTTGATGTATTCGACAAAGCTCCTGACGCCGCCGGCAAAGGCGAAATCTTCTTCCTTGCCGGTACGCTGGTCGATCAGGCGGATGCGCACGCCGTTGTTGAGGAAGGAAAGCTCGCGCAGACGCTTGGCGAGAATCTCGTAGTGAAATTCGATGTGCTCGAAGATTTCGTTATCGGCCAGGAAGTGGACTTCCGTACCGCGTTTTTCGGTGTCGCCAAGCACTTTGAGCGGCGAAACTTCAACCCCGTCACGGACTTCGATGACGCGGTCGACGGCGTGACCACGGCAAAATTCCATGCTGTGTTTCTTGCCGTCGCGACGAATGATCAGACGCAGCCACTTGGAAAGCGCATTGACGCAGGAGACACCGACGCCGTGCAGACCGCCGGAAACCTTGTAGGAATTCTGGTTGAACTTGCCGCCCGCGTGCAGCTCGGTCAGCGCAATCTCGGCCGCCGAACGTTTCGGCTCGTGCTTGTCGTCCAGCTTGACGCCGACCGGAATGCCGCGACCGTTGTCGGTCACGCTGATCGAATTGTCGGTATGGATGGTGACAACGATGTCGTCGCAATGCCCGGCCAAGGCTTCGTCGATGGAATTATCGACCACCTCGAAAACCAGATGATGCAGGCCAGTGCCATCGGACGTGTCGCCAATGTACATGCCCGGGCGCTTGCGCACGGCTTCCAGCCCCTCGAGAATCTGAATGCTGGATTCACCGTAGGCCGGTGCGCCCTCTTGGGGACTGTTCATTGGCTTGCTTTCTTCGCTCATTACTCGTGTTCCACGTGAAACTTGTTTTTGAATTCAGGGATGTCAGATGCGCATCGGCATGACGACATATTTGAAGCGGTCGTTACCCGGTACCGTGATTAGCGCACTGGAATTCGCATCGTTGAAACTCCACTGGATTTCTTCAGTGTGGACGTTGTTCAGCACGTCCAGCAGATAGCCGACGTTGAAGCCGACATCGATGGGATCGCCGGTGTAATTGACCTCGATTTCTTCCTGCGCTTCTTCCTGCTCGGCGTTGGCGGCAATCAGCTTGAGGCTGTTTTCACTGAGAACGACACGCACGCCCCTGAATTTTTCATTGGTCAGGATCGCTGCCCGGCTCATGGCCTGCATTAGCGTTTGCCGCGCCACCGTCATGTGATTTTTGAGCGTGGCCGGCACCACCCGTTCGTAATCCGGGAACTTGCCATCGATCAGCTTGGAAACCAGAACGACCGAACCGAAGGCGAAACGAACCTGGTTCGGCGTCAAGGTGATGTTCAGCGCATCTTCGCTATCGACCAGCAGGCGATTCAACTCAAGCACCGTTTTGCGCGGAAGAATCAATTCCTGGCGCGGCATATCGGCATCGATTTCGACGCTGGCAAACGCCAGACGATGGCCGTCGGTAGCCACCGCGCGCAACTCCTTGCCTTCGACCAGCAACAACAGACCGTTCAGGTAGTAGCGCACATCCTGCGCTGCCATGCTGTACTGGGTCTTGGCGATCAACTGGCGGAAGGCCTTTTGCGAAATCGAAAACTGCCTGGTCTCGCCTTCGCTGATGGTCATGCGCGGGAAATCGTTGGCCGGCAGGGTTTGCAGACTGAAACGACTCTTGCCGGAACGCACTTGCAGACGCTTTTCTTCCAGCACCAGGCTGACTTCCGCGTTATCGGACAGCGAACGCAGGATTTCCTGCAATTTGCGGGCACCGACCGTCACCGCGCCATCGCCATCGCCACTTGCACCTTCGGTTGTCGTCGTGATCTGGATCTCGATATCGGTGGCCAGCAAGGTCAGACGATCCCCCTTCTTTTCCAGCAGAACATTGGAAAGAATCGGCAAGGTGTGACGACGTTCGACGATTCCCGACACTGACTGCAACGGGGCCAGAAGCGTGTCTCTAAGGCTTTTAATAAGAACCATAAGTTAAATTCCTAAGTTAACTATATCGGGAACAATTCTGTTGATAACAGCAATTAGTTATTTATTTTCAGATAGTTAATTACGTTTTTTGGAGCCGTTGAAGGCACTGAATTGCCTGTGGACGAATTCCGGACAATTTTCCCACAAAGCGGAAATCCCCGGTTGCTCCACAATCGGCAGACAGCATTCGCACAGGTTTATCAACAGCTTTCATCCCTTCAGAACCTGAAGCAGTACATGCAGGTCATGGTTGAGTTCGTTTTCCTTGAGGCGCAGCGAGTCGATTGTTTTGACGGCGTGAATGACAGTGGTGTGATCGCGCCCACCGAAGGCATCGCCGATCTCTGGATAACTGTGCGAGGTCACTTCGCGGCACAGCCACATCGCGAGCTGGCGCGGGCGGGCAATGGCACGCGTGCGTTTCTTGGAAAAAAGTTCGGCAACCTTGATCTTGTAATAGTCGGCAACCGTTTTCTGGATGTTGTCGATGCCGACGTTGCGTACCGAACCGATGATGTCCTTGAGCGCTTCCTTGGCCAGATCGAGCGCAATGACGCGGCCGTGGAAGGACGAATAGGCGAGCACCTTCTTGAGCGCGCCTTCGAGTTCGCGCACATTCGAGCGCAGATGTTTGGCGATGAAGAAAGCGACTTCGTCGTCCAGTTGCAGACCTTCGGCCTCGGCCTTCTTTTTCAGAATGGCGACCCGCATTTCCAGTTCGGGCGGCTCGATCTGCACCGTCAGACCCCAGTCGAAGCGGGTGACCAGGCGATCGTCGAGACCGTTGATGTCCTTCGGATAGGTGTCGCAAGTGATGATGATCTGCTTGCGCGCTTCGATCAGGGCATTGAACAGGAAGAAGAATTCCTCCTGCGAACGGTTCTTGCCATTGAAGAACTGCACGTCGTCGAGTAGCAGCACATCGAGCGTGCGATAGGTCCGCTTGAAGGTATCGAAGGACTTTTGCTGATAGGCGCGCACCACATCCGAGTAGTAGTCCTCGGCATGAACGTAACGAATGACCTTTTCCGGGCATTCGGCGATGATGGTGTTGCCGATGGCGTGGATCAGGTGTGTCTTGCCGAGGCCGGCGCCACCGTAGATGAATAGCGGGTTGTAGGCGCCGCCGGGGTTGTTGGCCACCTGAACTGCCGCCGCCCGGGCCAGATCGTTGGCCTTGCCGACAACCAGATTGTCGAAGGTAAAGGACGAAAACAGCCGTGATTTTTCGTAACTGTTGGTTTTGCCGCGCGACTTTTCGGCAGATGCGCCATTTGTCGATGGCTGGGAAACCGCTGCGGGTATTTCGGACGTGGTAGCGCGAACGTTGGCTGCTGCGCCGTTGCCTGTCTTGCCGCTGTCGATGATCAGTGAAATGCTGACCGGCCCGGTGAAGAAGGTACGGCTGTAATCCTCGATTCGCGTCAGGTAGCGGTCGCGAACCCATTTCATGATGAAACTGTTGGGCGCAATCAGGCGCAGGCCTTCGAGGGGCTGACTTTCACCTTCCAACCGTAGCGGTTTGATCCAGGTATTGAATTGCTGCACGGGCAATTCCTGCTCAAAACGCTTCAGGCACGATTCCCAAAAGCCGGACATCGCCAACAACACTCCTCCCCGCGCAGTCAGGAAAACAATGCTGGCGGTTATATTAACTAGCTGATTCGGTGGATTTATTCAATAACGAAAAACGACTGGAAAGCCGCTTGTGAAGCTGAGATTCTACCCGTGCAGCGGGAGGTTATCCACAGCTTTCGTAAATAAATCATCTTGACACGAAGGGTCAAAGCACGGTGTAATTGCGCGTTTTTCTTAGCACATCAAGGGATTACCAACATGAAACGCACGTATCAACCGTCGGTCGTGCGCCGCAAGCGCACTCATGGCTTCCTGGTCCGTATGCGCACCAAGGGTGGCCGTGCAGTCATTGCTGCTCGCCGTGCCAAGGGTCGCGCCCGTCTGGCCGTTTAAACCGGACGTTCGGCGGGGTGGAACAAACCTTCGCCAGACGCTATCGCCTGACAAAAACGGATGAGTTCTCATCCGTTTTTGGTTTCAGGAAAGCGATTCGCGGAAAGTTGCTGATGCTACATTACCAGCCGCGTGCCGAAGGTTTCAGCGATGCCCGTCTTGGCCTGGTGGTCGGCAAAAAACTGCTCAAACGGGCGGTCGACCGTAACCGGGTCAAGCGCGTGATCCGCGAACAGTTTCGCCGGGTGCGTCCGCAACTGCCACCGGTTGACCTGATCGTTCGGCTGGCGAACAAGCCGGTTCCGCTCGATGCCAGGATGCTAGTCGAGGATTTTCTGGCCTTGCTGGAAAGGTTGCAGCGGCCACGGGAAAAGCGGTGAAACGACTGCTGATAGGATTGCTCCGGGTCTATCAGTACGCGATCAGTCCCTTTCTGGGGCGACGTTGCCGTTATTATCCGAGCTGTTCGGAATATGCGGTGGAAGCAGTAGAGAAACACGGTGCCATCAAGGGTGGCTGGCTGGGCGTCAAGCGCGTCTGCCGCTGTCATCCCTGGCATCCCGGCGGGTACGATCCGGTACCCTGATTTGAGAATGCTTGATTACGTAGGCTGTTCATGGACACTCGTCGCCTGATCCTGGTTATGATCTTCACCTTCTCCAGCTTTTTGCTGTGGGAAAGCTGGCAGAAGTACAACCAGCCCAAGCCGCCGGCCAATGCCACTGCGACCATGCCTGCCGGCAGTGCCGCACCGCAGCCTTCCGCTGCGCTGCAAGCGGGCGGTTCCGCTGGCGCGTCGGCCCCTGTCGTAGCCCCGGCAAGCGTTTCGGCCGCAACCTTCACTGTCGAAACCGATCTGGTGAAAGCCAATATCTCGCCGCTGGGCGGCGACATCGTCGAGCTCGACCTGCTGAAATATTCGCAGCACGACAACAGCGAAAAGACTTTCGCGCTGTTCGACGCCAAGCATCAGTACATGGCGCAAAGCGGCCTGATCGGCGAAGGTTTGCCGACGCACCGCACGCAGTTCCGCCTGGTCGATGGGCCGCTCAAACTGGCCGATGGCGCCGACGAACTCAAGGTTCGCCTCGAAGCTACCGCCCCGAATGGGGCCAATGTCGCCAAGATTCTGACCTTCAAGCGCGGTTCCTACCTGATCGACGTGGCGTGGGAAATCGACAACAAGAGCGACAAGCCGCTGACGACACACGCCTATTACCAGTTGCAGCGCGATGCGGTGGCGCCGGAAGGCGAGACGGCGATGGTGTCGACCTTTACCGGTCCGGCTGTCTATACCGATGCCGAGAAATACCAGAAGGTCAGTTTCGACGACATCGCCGCCGGCAAGGCCAAGTTTGCCAAGACGGCGGACAACGGCTGGCTGGCCATGGTTCAGCACTATTTCGTCTCGGCTTTGGTGCCCAAGGACAAGACGCCGCATGAGTACTACATGCGCAAGGTAGACGGTGCCAATGTTTACCAGACGGGCGTCATCGTGCCGCTGGCCGAAATCGCGCCGGGGGCAAAGGGTGAGTCCTCGATAGGCCTCTACGCCGGCCCGCAGGAGCAGGCGACCCTCAAGCAACTGGCCCCGGGCCTCGACCTGGTGGTCGATTACGGCTGGCTGACGGTGGTTGCGGCGCCGATCTTCTGGGCATTGCAGGCCATTTACAAGCTGGTCGGCAACTGGGGCTGGGCGATTGTCGTGCTGACGATTATCCTCAAGCTGATCTTCTTCCCGCTGTCCGCCGCTTCCTACAAGTCGATGGCCAAGATGCGCATCCTGACCCCGCGCCTGATGCAGTTGAAGGAGCGTTACGCCGACGACAAGCAGCGCCTGAACCAGGAAATGATGAAGCTGTACCAGACCGAAAAGGTCAATCCGCTGGGCGGCTGCCTGCCGATCCTGGTGCAGATTCCGGTCTTCATCGCCCTTTACTGGGTGCTGCTTGGTGCCGTTGAGATGCGCGGTGCACCCTGGATCCTGTGGATCAAGGATCTGTCCGCGCCCGATCCCTTCTACATCCTGCCGATCGTCATGATGGCCTCGATGTTCGTCCAGACCAAGCTGAACCCGACGCCGCCGGACCCGATTCAGGCCAAGGTGATGATGATGATGCCGCTGATCTTCGGTGTCATGTTCTTCTGGTTCCCGGCCGGTCTGGTGCTCTACTGGGTGGTCAACAACATCCTGTCGATTGCCCAGCAGTGGCAGATCACGCGCATGATCGAAGCCGGCGGCAAGGCGGCCAACGACGCCAAGGCCTGACGTGTGAAGTCAGACACCATCGCCGCCATCGCCACGGCTCCCGGCCGTGGCGGTGTCGGGGTGATCCGCATCTCGGGCAGCAATTTGCTGCCCTTTGCTTTTGCGCTGACCGGCAAGACGCCCAAGCCGCGCTATGCGACGCTGGCCGATTTCAATGCCGCCGACGGTGTTGCGGTCGACAGTGGAATTCTGCTGTTTTTCCCCGGCCCGCATTCCTTTACCGGTGAGGATGTTCTTGAGTTGCAGGGCCATGGCGGGCCTGTCGTCATGCAGATGCTGCTAGCGCGCTGCCTCGACCTTGGCGCGCGCCTTGCCGAACCAGGTGAATTCAGCCGCCGCGCCTTTCTCAACGGCAAGATGGACCTTGCCCAGGCCGAGGCGGTTGCCGACCTGATCGACGCCGCCACGGCCAGCGCCGCCCGTTCCGCCGTGCGTTCGCTGCAAGGTGAATTCTCGCGCGCCATCGGCGAGCTGAACGAAGAACTCATCAATTTGCGCATGCTGGTCGAGGCGACGCTGGATTTTCCGGAAGAAGACATCGATTTCCTCAAGGCCGCCGATGCCTTCGGCCGGCTGGCGCGTCTGCAAGGCAAGCTGGCCGAAATCTTCGACCGCGCCGGCCAGGGCAAGCTGTTGCAGGCCGGCCTGCATGTCGTGCTGGCCGGGCAGCCCAACGTCGGCAAATCCTCGCTCCTGAATCGGTTGGCCGGCGACGACCTGGCCATCGTCACGCCAATCGCCGGCACCACGCGCGATGCCTTGCGCTCGACCATCCAGATTGAGGGAATTCCGCTGCACATCATCGACACCGCCGGCCTGCGCGAAACCGACGACGAAGTCGAGCGGATCGGCATCGCGCGCAGTTGGCAGGAGATCGATCGGGCCGACGTGCTGTTGCTGCTGGTCGATGCCCGCACCGGCATCGGCGACGCCGACCGCGAAATCCTCGCCCGCCTGCCCGCCCGCCTGCAACGCATCACCGTCTATAACAAGATCGACCTTGCCGGTCGCACCCCGGAGCGCCACGACGAACACGACACGCACGGCGACGCCGTCGCCATCTCGCTGTCGGCCAAGGCCGGCGCCGGGATCGAACTGCTGCGCGCCGAACTGCTGCGTATCGCCGGCTGGCATCAGACCGAAGACGTCTTCATCGCCCGCGAACGCCATCTGCGCGCACTCGCAGCCGCACAGGAACACGTCGCTGCCGCCCGCAATGTCGTCGAGGGCCGCCTGCCGGCGCTCGAACTCTTTGCCGAAGAACTACGGCTGAGCCAGCAGGCACTGGGCGAGATCACCGGCGAATTCACCGCCGACGACCTACTCGGCGTGATCTTCAGTCGTTTCTGCATCGGCAAGTAAGTGGACACTTTCACGCCAGGCCTGCTGGCCTTGGTCTTTGCGGCATTCTTCGCCGGTGCCGTCGATGCGGTGGTCGGCGGCGGCGGGCTGATCCAGATTCCGGCGCTGTTCGCCGTGCATCCCGGCGAATCGGCGGCGACGTTGTTCGGCACCAACAAGTGCGCCAGCATTGTGGGTACCGCCAACGCGACCCGGCGTTATGCGCGCAGTGTGGTCATGCCGTGGCGGACGATCCTGCCGGCAGCGCTCGCCGCCTTCGCCCTCTCGTATGCCGGTGCGGCGGCGGTGGCCTGGCTGCCGAAAGATGCGGTCCGTCCGCTGATCCTCGTGTTGCTGGTGCTGGCTGCGATCTACACGCTGAAGAAGAAGGAATTCGGCGAACAGCACCGGCCGGCGCACAGCGGTCGCCGCGAACTGCTTTACGCCCTGCTGCTGGGTGGCGTGATCGGTTTCTACGACGGTTTTTTCGGCCCCGGCACCGGCAGCTTCCTGATCTTCCTGTTCGTCCGCTTCTTCGGCTTCGATTTCCTTCATGCTTCGGCCAGCGCCAAGGTGGTCAATGTGGCGACCAACCTGGCCGCGCTGCTCTACTTCGTGCCCAATGGCTACGTGCTGCCCGTGCTGGCGGTGGTGATGGCGGCGGCCAACGTCGCCGGTTCGCAGGCCGGTACCTGGCTGGCGCTGCGCCACGGCAGCCGCTTCGTGCGCCGGGTTTTTCTCGTTCTGGTGGCGGTGCTGATCGTCAAGTTCGCCTGGGACACCGTGCACACCCTGGTCTAGATTCACCGCCCGGGACAGGGGCGGCGCAAGGGTATAATCCAGCCCGCAGCACAGAGGGAATTCGATGCCAGACACCATGATTTTTGCCCATTTTCGGCGGTTGACCGCAACAGCCATGCTGGCGCTGCTGGTTGGCTGCGCCGGCAGCCCGGATGGCGCCAGGAACGGCGGTTCAGACGCCGCCCGTTCGCAGAAAGTGACCTACCTGCAGGCCGGTTTTGCCTGCTGCAACCTGCATTACGACGGGGATACCGTCACCGACTCCAATTTCGGCCAGCTGCCTTTCGTGCCGGCGGGAACGCCGCTCAAGCTCAGGCAGGTCGACGGCTATGTCGCGCAGGTCGATGCCGGTGGCCGTTCGTTGCGTCTCGTGCTCGAACATCGCGGCCAGGAAACGATGCAGGAATGGCTGGCCCGCATCGTCGTCGCCGACGATCCACGGACGAAAATTGCCACCTTTCCCCCGACCGTTCGCGATGCGATCAACGCCGGCAAGCTGGTCAAGGGCATGACCCGGGAACAGGCGGTAATGGCCGTCGGCTACCCACAGACCAACGAAAAAATGCGCTTCGAGGGGCCGTCCTGGCGCTACTGGTGGTCGGGTTTTGCGCCCTACTATGTTTATTGGAACGGTAACAAATTGATCCGGATCGATGGTCAGGCCGAGGTGGTCGGCGCGATGAGCGTCAAGGCCGGCAAATAGGGAAGGTGCGCAGGTGAGCGAGATGGCCCAGCCAAGCCCCGGCGCGGAAACCCGGCATTGCGACGTGCTGGTGATCGGCGGCGGGCCGGCCGGATCGACGGTCGGGCCGCTGCTGGCTGAAAAGGGCTACCAGGTGGTGCTGCTCGAAAAGGCCCACCATCCGCGTTTTCACATCGGCGAATCGCTGTTGCCCGCCAATCTGCCGCTGTTCGAGCGGTTGGGCATTGCCGACGAGGTGCGCGCCATCGGCATGGAAAAATGGGGTGCCGAGTTCGTCTCGCCATATCACGAACACAAGCAGGCTTTCCAGTTCGCCGACGCGTGGAACAAGGCGATGCCACACGCCTATCAGGTCAAGCGCGCCGAATTCGATACGGTGCTGATCCGCAACGCGGCACGCAAGGGCGTCGAGGTGCATGAGGGCTGCAAGGCGCGGGCGGTGGATTTTGGTGCCGACGGCGCGCTGGTGCATGCCGTGCATGACGATGGCCGCGAGGTGACATGGCAGGCGCGTTTCGTGGTCGATGCCTCGGGCCGCGACACCTTTCTCGCCAACCGTTTCCAGATCAAGCAACGCAATCCGCGTCACAACAGCTCGGCCGTCTATGGCCATTTTGCGGGTGCGCGGCGCAACGAAGGGCAGGCCGAAGGCAACATCACCATTTTCTGGTTCGAGCACGGCTGGTTCTGGTTCATCCCGATGCAGGGCGGCATTACCAGCGTCGGCATGGTGACCTGGCCGTACTACATGAAAACGCGCGGCCAGCGCAGCCTCCAGCAGTTTTTCACCGACGGCATCGAGCGCTGTCCGGCGCTTGCCGAACGCCTGCGCGGTGCCGAGCTGGTCAATGAAATCGAGGCGACCGGCAATTTCTCGTATGTCTCGGAACGAAACCACGGCCCCAATTACCTGCTGCTCGGCGACGCCTATGCCTTCATCGATCCGGTCTTCTCGTCCGGCGTCTGGCTGGCCATGCACAGCGGGGTGATCGGCGCCGAAGCCATCGACACCTGCCTGAAAAATCCGGCCGCCGCCGGCGCCGCGCTCAAGCGTTTCGACCGCCTGATGAAGCACGGGCCGAAAGAGTTTTCGTGGTTCATCTACCGCGTGACCAACCCGATCATGCGCGACTTCTTCATGGGCCCGAAGAACATCTTCCGCGTCAAGGAAGCGCTGCTCTCGGTGCTGGCCGGCGACATCTTCGGCAAGACGCCAATCTGGAACTCGCTGCGCATGTTCAAGCTGTTCTACTACACCGCCAATGTGCTTCAGCCGCGCCGCGCCTATCAAGGCTGGAAACGCCGTCGCTTCAATATCCGCCGCGTCGACGACCCGGCTGTCGGCGCCGGCTAGCGGTGCTGACGCTGCTAACTCGGTTGTCGCCTGGCAATCCCCTGGCTGCCGGCGAAGCCGACCGCGTGCTGGGTAGCGCGCTGCTCGGCCAGGTGCCGCGCCAGGCTGAACCGGCGTGGCCGGAACAATTGATTTTTGCCCCTTTTTCGGGGTCGACCGCAACCGGCGGGCGTGAGATCTGGCAGAGCGCCGTACCCTGTACCGCCGGCCATGCGGAAGGCATCGCCTGGCGTCGTGCCGGCGACGTGCTCTACGGGGTCATCGAACTGGATGAGGCCGCGTTTGCCGGCGCGGGCGGCGGCTCACCGCTCCAGGCGGCCAGCCGCGAAGCCTATGCCCGCATCTTCCGCCTGCTCGCCGCGCAGGGCTTGCCGCATCTGTGGCGGGCGTGGAACTACTTTGCCGACATTAACGGCGAATCGCATGGGCTGGAGCGCTATCGCCAGTTCAACATCGGCCGTCAGGATGCCTTTCTCGACCATGCGCGCACGGCCACCGGCAACCTGCCCGCCGCCTGCGCCATCGGCCTTGCCGGCGGGCCGCTGAACATCGCCTTCATGGCCGGCGCGCAGCCGGCGACGGCCATCGAGAATCCGCGCCAGATCAGCGCCTACGACTACCCCGCCGATTATGGCCCGCGCAGCCCGAGCTTTTCGCGCGCGGCGCTGGTTGCCCTGCCGGGGCAGCAAATTCTCTTTGTTTCCGGCACGGCCAGCATCGTCGGCCACCGCACGGTGCATGCCGGCGACGCCACCGCCCAGTGCCGCGAGGCAATGGACAACATCGCCGCCGTGCTGGCCGAGGCCAATCGCCAGTGCCAGTCGGCCGCCTACACCTTGGGCGAACTGAGCTACCGGGTCTATGTCCGCCATGCTGCCGATTTTGACGGCGTAAAAGCGGTGCTGATTGCGCGTCTTGGCGCCGCTGCCGACATCGTTTTCGTCCAGGCCGACATCTGCCGCGCCGACCTGTTGCTTGAAATCGAAGCAACCGCCCTGCACGCGCTGGCCGGATGACCATGCCGTCGCGCGCCGGGAATCCCTTGTGGGCCGCCTACGAAACCCTCGCCATGCTGCTCGGCCTGGGCATGCTGGCGCTGCTTTGCCTGCTCTGGCTACCCTGCGCGCTGTTGTTCCGGATCGTTCTGCCTCAACGCTTCGCGCAGCCGCTCGGGCGCCGCGCAATCATGGCCGGATTTCGCTTCTACCTCGGCTTCTTGCAGGTGTTTTGCGCCTGCCGCTTCGATCTGGCCGAACTGGATCGCCTGCGCGACGCCGGGCCGATGGTCATTGCAGCCAACCATCCTTCCCTGCTCGACGTGGTATTGATCGCCTCGCGCCTGCCCAACGCGGTCTGTGTCATCAAGGCGGCGCTGCTGGACCGCCTGCTGTTCGGCGCGGCGGCGCGGCTGGCCGGCTATATCCGCAACGACGCGCCGCTGGAGATGGTGCTCGCGGCGCGCGATGAACTGCGCAGCGGCGCCCAGTTGTTGATCTTTCCCGAAGGCTCGCGGACGCTCGAATTTCCGGTCGACCGCTTCGCGCCGAGCGCCGCGTTGATCGCCTGGCGTGCCAGGACGCCGGTGCAGACGGTGCTGATCGAATTCTCGACCCCCTATCTCGGCAAGGCCTGGCCACTGTTTCGTCGCCCGGCGCTGCCTCTGACCTGCCGTCTCCGGCTTGGCCGGCGCTTTCCGCCGCCTGCCGATTACGCCGCATTCAATGGCGAACTCGAAGCCTGGTTCCGTACGGAATTGGGGCAAAAAATGCCGTCGACCGCAACAGCCTCCTCCTGAAAGCCCGGCCATGCCCGCCGCCTCCTCCACCCACCTCGTCCTGATCCCCAGCTACAACCCCGGCCCCAACGTGCTCGCCACCGTGCGTTCCGCGCTGGCGCAATGGGCGCCGGTCTGGGTGGTGGTCGATGGCAGCAGCGACGGCAGCGGCGAAATGCTCCAGGCGCTGGCGGCGACCGAGCCGGGTTTGCAAGTCATCGTCCTGCCGGAAAATCGCGGCAAGGGCGCGGCGGTGCTCGCAGGCATCATCCGCGCCGCTGCTGCCGGTTTCACGCATGCGCTGACGATGGATTCCGACGGCCAGCATCCGGCCGACCTGATTCCCGCCTTCATGGCCACGTCGCAGGCCGCTCCCGGCGCCATGATTCTCGGCAAGCCGGTTTTTGGCCCGGAAGCGCCGGCCCTGCGCGTCAACGGGCGCAAGGTGTCGAACGGCTGGGCCAATCTGGAAACCCTGTGGATGGGCGTTGGCGATTCGCTCTACGGCTTTCGCGTGTACCCGATTGCGCCACTGATGCAGATCATGCGCGCCAACCGCTTCATGCGCCGCTTCGACTTCGATCCCGAGGCCGTGGTGCGCCTGTGCTGGGCCGGCGTGCGGCCGGTCAACGTCGATGCGCCGGTCCGCTACCTGTCGGCGGAAGAAGGCGGTGTCTCGCATTTCAAGTACCTGCGCGACAATACGCTGCTGACGTGGATGCACACCCGGCTCTTCCTCGGCTTCCTGCTGCGCCTGCCCCTGCTGGCCTGGCGGCGTCTGCATTCCTGAAACCCTATCCACAGCCCCTGCCCGCCATGAACCCGAACGAACCGCGCAATGCCGCCCTGAAAGCCGACCCCCGGCTCGATGCCTATTTTTCGGACGAGGACGAGCGGCGCCGGGTAACGCGGGAAATGTTCGACCAGGCGGCGCCCGGCTACGACGAGGCCGAACGCCTGACCGGCTTCGGTTCCGGGCCGTGGTATCGGCACGAGGTTTTGCGCCGCAACGGCCTGGCGGCCGGCATGCACCTGCTCGACGTGGCAGCCGGCACCGGCCTCGTCACCGTCGCCGGGCTGGCGCTGGTCGGGCCGCAGGGCCGGGTGCTTGCGCTCGACCCCTCGCCCGGCATGCTCGCCGAGCTGCGCCGTAAGGTCGCCGTCGAGACCATCGAGGGCTATGCCGAGGCGATTCCGCTGCCCGATGCCCATGTCGACTTCATCTCGATGGGCTACGCGCTGCGCCACGTCGGCGACATGGACCGCGCTTTCGCCGAATATCACCGCGTGCTGCGTCCCGGTGGCCGCGTCTGCCTGATGGAAATCAGCCGCCCGCAAAGTCGGCTCGGCCAGTGGCTGCTGAACGGCTATCTGGGCACCGTCGTTCCCTTGCTGGCCCGCTTCGGCCGCAGCCGGGCCGATGTCGGGCGCCTGTGGGCGTATTACGGCGATACCGTTTCCGCCGCCATCGAGCCGGCGCAGATCCTCGATACCCTGCGCCGCGCCGGCTTCGAAGACGTGCATTGCACCGTCACCTACGGCATCTTCCGCGAATACCTCGCGCGCAAGCCCGCTGCGGCGACATGAACACCACCGAAATTTTCCTGATCGCGATGACGATCATCTTCACCGTGCCGTGGTTGATCTGGCGGGTGGGGAAGACCGACTACTACGCGCCGCTGGTTGTCGTCCAGATCATCACCGGCATCCTGCTCGGCCCCGGCATCCTCGGCCGCTTCTTTCCCGATTACTACGCCTTCGTCTTCACGCCGACGGTCGTCCAGTCGCTGAACGGCATCGCCTGGTGGGCGGTGATGCTGTTCGTGATGATCGCCGGCATCGAACTCGATTTGAAGAAGGCCTGGGCGCACCGCCGTGAAAGCACCATTACCGCCGGGCTGGCGCTCGGCACACCGCTTATCTTCGGCTGCCTGGCGGCGGCTGCACTGCTGATCTCGGACGGCTGGATGGGGCCGCGTGCGCTAACCTGGCAATTCGTACTCGGCGTCGGCATGGCCTGCGCCGTGACCGCATTGCCGATCCTGATCCTGTTTATGGAAAAGCTGGAGATCCTGCGCCAGCCCATCGGTCAGCGCATCCTGCGCTACGCCAGCCTCGACGACATCGCGATCTGGGGCGTGCTGGCGCTGATCCTGATGGATTGGGAGCGGGTTGGCAAACAGCTCGCCTTCCTGTTCGCCTTTGCCGTTGCCGGCTACGCCTTCCGCCGGCTGATGCAAGGTCTGGCCGAGCGCGACCGCTGGTACGTCGCGCTGATCTGGCTCGCCGCCTGCGCTTTCGGCGCCGACTGGGCCGGGCTGCATTTCATGGTCGGCGCCTTTCTCGCCGGCGCCATCATCGAAGCTGACTGGTTCGACCAGGCGCGCATGGATCAACTGCGCCACCATGTGCTGCTGGTGATGATGCCGGTTTTCTTCCTCAGCACCGGCCTGCGCACCGACTGGTCGCTCGGCGGGGCCACCGTTTTCATCGCCGCCGCCCTGTTGCTCGTCGCGTCCGTTGCCGGCAAACTGATCGGCGTGCGCCTCGCCGGCCGCATCCTCAACTGGGCGCCCGGCGAAGCCGGCATCATCGGCTGGCTGTTGCAGACCAAGGCCCTGATCATGATCATTTTCGCCAATATCCTGCTCGACAAGCAGATCATCACCCCCGAAGCCTTCACCGCCCTGCTGCTGATGGCGGTGGCCAGCACCATGCTGACGGTGCCGGTGGTCACGCCCCGGCTGGCGCGGCTCAAGGAACTGATTCAGCGTTCTGCCTGAGGAAAAATATGACCTACATCCCGACTTATGCGGTCGACGCCCCGGATAGGGCCGAAATCGATGCCCTCCCCGGCCTAGCCCTGCTTGAATTCGGTGTCGACTGGTGTCCGCACTGCCAGGGTGCCCAGCCGGCCATCGAAGCTGCGCTACGCGAATACGCCGAACTTCCGCACATCAAGGTTGAGGATGGTGCCGGCCGACGCCTGGGGCGCACGTTCCGCGTCAAGCTGTGGCCGACGCTGATCCTGATGAAGGATGGTCAGGAACTCGGGCGCGCGGTGCGCCCGCTGGCCGTGGAAGAAATCCGCACGCTGCTTGCCCTGCCGGCCCAGCAAAGCGCCTAAGGCCTGGCGTTCGGGAAAAACAGTTGTTCGCCACCGATCCGGTAGGCGGCAATGGCCTTCTGCCCGCCCGGAGAAACCAGCCAGTCGATGAAACGCTGCCCATCGTCCTTGCGGACGTGCGGGTGCTTGGCGGGATTGACCAGAATCACGCCGTACTGGTTGAACAGCCGGGTGTCGCCTTCGACCAGCACGGCCAGCTCGCCGCGATTTTTGAAGGCCAGCCAGGTGCCGCGATCAGCCAGGATATAGGCGTTCATCGACGATGCCGTATTGAGCGCCGGCCCCATGCCGGAGCCGGTATCGCGATACCAGGGGCCCTTGATCTGCTCCAGGTCGACGCCTGCCGCCTTCCAGTAGCGTAGCTCGGCGGCGTGGGTGCCGCTCTTGTCGCCGCGTGAGACGAAGGGCGGGCGCTTGTCGGCAATCTGGCGCAAGCCTTGCAGGATGTCCTTGCCGGCAGCCTGCGCCGGGTCGGCTTTGGGGCCGATCAGGATGAAGTCGTTGTACATGACTTCCTTGCGTTCGACGCCGTAGCCCTCGGCGACAAATTTTTCCTCGGCCGGCTTGTCGTGCACGAAGACCACCTCGGCATCGCCACGACGTGCCGTATCGAGCGCCTGCCCGGTGCCGAGCGCGACGACGCGGACCTTGATCCCGCTTTCCTGCTCGAAGATCGGCAGAATATGGGCAAAGAGGCCGGATTGCTCGGTCGAGGTGGTGGAAGCGACGGTGATGACGCGTTCAGCGCCGATCGCCGACGATCCGGCAACGAGGGAAACTGCGGCAATGGCCGCGATCAGGAGTTTTGGCAAGCGCATTTCCGTTGTCTCCGGTTTGTTGGGCGTGGCGCAATCTTAAATCAGCGCCCCGTTGATCGATATCACCTGCCCCGAAATGTAGGCCGCCTGCTCGGAAGCGAGAAAGGCGACGAGGTCGGCCACTTCTTCCGGCCGGCCGGCGCGCTGCATCGGCACCAGTTTCTTGATCGTTTCGGCGTCGAAAGCGCCTTCGCTCATTTCGGTGGCGATGATGCCCGGCGCGACCGCGTTGACGGTGATGCCGCGACTGGCCAGTTCGAGCGCCAGCGACTTGCTGGCGGCGTGTAGCGCACCCTTGGCGGCCGAGTAATTGACCTGGCCGCGATTGCCCGTCAGGCCGGCGACCGAAGTGATATTGACGATGCGGCCCCAGCGGGTGCGGATCATCGGCAGGGTCAGCGGCTGGGTGACGTTGTAGAAGCCGTTCAGCGAAACGTCGATCACCGAATGCCACTGCTCGGCGTTCATGCCGGGAAACACCGCGTCGGCGTGGATGCCGGCGTTGTTGACGAGAATCTGGATGGGGCCGGGTTCCAGCAGTTTTTCCAGCGCGGCGGCGGTGGCCGCTCGCTCGGTGATGTCGAAGGCGACGGCTTCGGCACTGCCGCCGGCAGCGACGATGTCGGCGACGACCGCTTCCGCCTTCTCGATGCTGCGGTTGGCATGGACGATGACATGATGGCCGTCGGCGGCCAGGCGGCGGCAGATCGCCGCGCCGATGCCGCCGCTGCCGCCGGTGACGAGGGCGCGTTTCATCGAATTTCCTTTTTGGCCTTTTTTTCCGGTTGACCGTAACTGCCTGCGTCGAGAATCACGGCGGCCCGCCCTTCGAGCAGGCAGCGGCCGGCGTGGTCGACGGCGAACTGGTAGAGGATGTGCTTGCCGTCGCCGGAAAGGCGCTCGGCGGAAACGTGCAATTCACCCGGAAGATCGTCAAGGCGGGCGACATGCAGTTGCACCCCGCGCACGCTGGCCAGGTAGCCCTGACGCGGCGGTTCGCCGGTCGCAGCGAGCAGCGCGCCGTGCACGGCCATCGCCTGCGCCGCGTATTCGATGCCGGCGGCTGCGCCCAGCCGGCCTTCGGCGCGCAGCGGATTGGTCGGATCGGCATGGCTGACGGCGCGGCAGGCAATGGTCGTTGGCGACCAGTCGAGCACCGCATCGAGCAGGCACATGCTGCCCTGATGCGGGATGCGGGCGGCGATGCCGGCGCGGTCTAGCATGCTTGCAGGTCGATGCGGAGTTGCAGCGGCGCCAGGTAGTCGATGCTGACGCTGGCCGACTCTCCGCGCGCCAGCAGGTCCAGTAGCGGCAGGCCACGCAGGGCCGGAACGGTGGTGCGCAGGGTTTCGAGTACGTCGTCGGCCATCGTTGTTGCAGCATTGTCTTCGAGACTGACGGCGATTTGCGCCAGCGAGCGGGCACTCGCTGCGGGCGTCAACAGCAGCGCGATGCCGGCCACATCGGGCAGCGGGCGTTTGCTGTGCAGCGGCTCCGGGTATTCGCTGTCGTAGGCGATCAACAGGGTCGGCTGGCGATCCACGACGACCTGGCCGAGCGCGTCGAGCAGGCCGGCGCCGAAGCTGGCGTCGTAGGCGCAAAGCACCTGACACGGTGCCCGCGACTGCGTGGCGATGCCCCAGTAGCCGGCGGCGGCGTTATGCACGGAATTGTGGAAGCGGGTCGGCGAAATCTGGCGGTCGTCGCCGGCCAGTTGTTCGCACAGCGCATGGCAATTGTGGCCGTCGGCGCCCGAGGCGGCGAAGACGGTGGCCAGCGTGGCGACATCGGCGTCGGCATGGGCGGCGGCTTCGAGGCCGATGGTCAGGGCCAGCTTGACGACGCGGCTGGCGCGGCGGCGCTCGGCCGGCGGCAGGATGGCCGGTGCCAGAAGAACGGCGGCCTCGTTGCCGATGGCCTGCTCGCGGCGCAGCACGGCGCGGGCAGTCGGCCAGTCGGGTAGGCCGGGGGCGACGAAGCCAACGCCTGCGATCCAGGCGCTAAGCGGCGTGTTGCTCATTCGGCCGCCTCCTTATGCGTTATCGCTGCTTGACCGTCCTCGCGTCGGCGGCGGGCGACAATCGCGGTCGGGCGCATCCCCGCTGCGCGGGGCCCCTGCTTCCTGCTCATGTCGCCACCCCCAATATCAAACTGCAATTGCTGCCGCCGAAGCCGAAGGAATTGCTGAGGGCGCGGTGCATCGGCCGCTCGCTGCTGGATAGTTGGTAGTCGAGCGGAATTGCCGGGTCGGGCGTTTCGGTGCCGGGGCTGCCGGGTAGCAGATCGTGCGTCAAGGCCAGCGCGCAGATCACCGCTTCAACGGCGCCGGCCGCGCCCAGCGTGTGGCCGGTGGCGCCCTTGGTCGAACTGCACGGCACACGGTCGCCGAACAGCGCGGCGACGGCCTTGCCCTCGGCGGCATCGTTGGCCGGGGTGGCCGTGCCGTGCAGGTTGATGTAGTCGATGTCGCTGGCGGCGAGGCCGGCGGAACGCAGCGCTGCCTCCATCGCCAGGCGGGCGCCCAGCCCTTCCGGGTGCGGCGACGACATGTGATAGGCGTCGCTCGATTCGCCGCTGCCGAGCAGCAGGATGGCGCCGGCCGGCGGTTTGGCCGGGGGGCGTTCGAGCAGCGCGAAGGCTGCGCCCTCGGCCACCGAAATGCCGTCGCGCGTCGCGTCGTAGGGCCGGCAGGGGCGCGCCGAGGTCAGTTCGAGCGAGGCGAAGCCGTAGAGCGTGGTCAGGCACAGCGAATCGACACCGCCGACGACCGCCGCTTCGATGATCCCGCAGTCCAGCAGGCGGGCAGCGGCGGCGAAGACCTTGGCGCTCGACGAGCAGGCGGTGGAAACCGAGAACGCCGGGCCTTCCAGCCCGAACCAGGCGCGCGTGAACTCGGCCAGCGAAAAGGCGTTGTGCGTGGTGCGGTAGTTGAAATCGGCCGGCAAGGCGCCGCTCGCCGGGTCGCGCTGGCGGTAGGCGAGTTCGGTTTGCAGGATGCCGGCGGTGCTGGTGCCGACGAAAACGCCGACGCGCTGGCTACCATAACGGGCCGTCGCCGCCCGCACGCGGTCGCCAAACCCATCGGCCTCCAGCGCCAGCGCTGCCAGCCGGCTATTGCGGCAGTCATAGTCGGCGAGCATTTTGGGCAGTTTTTGATCGTCGACCGCAACCACCTCGCCAATCCAGGTATCCAGCCGCACCGTCTCGAAAACGCAGGGCGTCAACCCGCTACGCCCCGCCCGCAGGGCCGCCAGCGTGGCATCCAGCCCGTGGCCGAGGCAGGTGGTGGCGGTATAGCCGGAAATTAGCTGCGGAGTCACATCGGGCCTCAAGTCGATCAGGCTCGAATTTTAGAACAGAACCTTATGGTGGGCTTGGTTGCCGCTGGTGGCAAAACCGGTGTGGCTCAAACAATATGTGGCCAGACCACAAATAATTATGTTTTACGAAAACAGATTATTTGGAAAATCAGGGCGGAAATACACTTTGCTGTCCTTCAAGTGCCTGCTAATACTTTTCGAGGCTGATGCATAGCGGGAGAAATTGTCCTCTCTATGGCTGTCCGAAAAGTGCTCTTTGCCAAAAAATACGTCACATTCGGCGCAGTAGTAGAGTTCGTGATCGTGTTCGTATTGATCACCGTGGATGTAATACCGCTGCTTTTGAGGAATTGCCACGGATATCTCCTGTGTTGGGTTAGGCATCGGATTTGGAAAGGTCTTCGAAGTCCGCAAGAATTTCCGCCAACAGCTTTTCCTCTTCCATTTCCTTCGTGACGGCAGCATGGTCGATCTTTAGTCCTGCTGACGGTTTGTCGGTGAGAATTATTTTTCTCTTAATTGCTGGAGCTTGGTTTATGAGGTGATGCATTACAAGCGGCAAAGCATAGTTTCGGATTAGCTGTATGTCGAGTGAGTTCTCGGTTCTGCGTTTCGCATAGAACTGAACAAGATCGGTGGCGAGGTAGACCACAGTTCCCCTGCCCCCTGTTGCGGTCGACCGCGAAAAATGGGCAAAAATCAAAATTGCCGGGGTCAGGCGCTGGTTGCGTTGTCGATGGCGGCGGCTAGGGTCACCGGCCGTAGCCCGCGTTCGGCGAAGGTGCGTAGCAGGTCGGGCAGGATGGCGAGGATGATTGCTTCACCGTCTTTCGTGTGGCCGGCGTGGCCGTCGTGCAGGAGCAGGATGTCGCCGGGGGCGAGGCGGTCGGTGAGGCGGCGGGCGACGGGTTGCGGGTCGCCGTTGCGGGTGTCGTAGGGGCGGCGGGTCCAGGTGGCGAGTTGGAGGTCGAGGCCGGCGAGCACGGGGTCGAGCAGCGGGTTGCGCAGGCCGGCGGTGGGGCGGAAGAAGCGCGGGGCCTGACCGGTCAGGTCGGCCAGCGTGGCCTGGGCGGCGGCGATGTCGGCGCGCATGCGGGCCATGCCGAAGGTCGAGAAGGCCCAACTGTGCGAATCGCCGTGGTTCTCGACGCGGTGCCCTCGGGCGACGATTTCGCGGCACAGCGCGGAATGGGCGCGGGCGCGGTGGCCGATGCAGAAGAAGCTGGCTTTGGCGCCGGCGGCATCGAGTTGATCGAGCACGCGCGGGGTGACTTCCGGGTCGGGGCCATCGTCGATGGTCAGGGCGATTTCATGGCGGGCGCAGGCGGCGGTGGGCAGTCGGGTCAGGTTTGGGCCGAGAATTGTCGAGCGCGGTATCAGGCCGGCGGCGGTGAGGATGAGATGGTTGAGGCCGACGGCGCCGAGCGCCCAGGGCCACGCGGCGGGTGCGGCGAGCAGGCCGGCGGCAGCGGCGCCGTGCAGCGCGAAGGAGAGCTTGATCGCGGGCGAGGGTTTCCAGGGGTGCGGCATCAGGACAGTGGCGAGAAATGGCCGAGGTCGAGGAAATGTTCCCATAAAAGTTGCCACACCGGCCATTCGTGGTCGCCGGGGATGGCGTGGCGGGCGGCTGGCGGAAAGCGGGCGGCGAGCGCCTGCATGCCTTCGGCAAAGCGGTCTTCGCTGCCGTAGCCGACGAAAACGGGTAGTTCTGGCGGCGGTTGTTTGAGCCAGTTCCAGACGCGAAATTCGGGATCGGCGAGTTCTTCGGGCGTCGCTTGCCATTGGTCGAGGCCGCCCGCATCGGCAATGGCGTTGGCGGTCAGGCGGCTGCCCGGATAGGGGGCGAGCAGGCAGAGGCCGTCGATGCTGCCAGGGAAATCGGCGGCGTGGCTGAGGGCGAGCAGGCCGCCGAGCGAGATGCCGCCGAGCCAGATTTTTTCGTAGCCTTGGCGGCGGGCGGGGCCGAGTACTTCGGCCTGCAGGGTAGGCAGCGCCGAGCCGTTGGAAATGGCATCCAAACCGAGGTCGACTGCAACCAGGTCAAGCGCCAGACGGCGGCGATCCACTGCGGCGAAAAAGCCGGCCTTGGCGAAATCGCCGGGCAACATGTAGGCGCCGGGCAGCAGCACCAGTAGATCGGTGCCGCCGCAGTCGTGACGCAGGGTACGCAGGGGTTTGCTCATGGGGCGGTTTCACGTGGAACGAAAATGGCTGCCAAAAGCAGTGCGAGGACGGCGCCGGGCCCGACGGTGACGCCAATGGCGTGCAGCATCGGCACCTGCGAGAGGGCCAGCGTGCCGAAGCCGATGGCGGTGGTCAGGTTGGCCACCGCCATCGAGGCCAGGGTGTCGCTATCGAGTTGTCCGCTGGCGCCATCGAAAAACAGAGCGTAGTTGGAGCCGACGGCGACGATCAGCAGCATGCCGACGAGGTGCAGCAGGTGCAGGCGTTCGCCGCTCAGGTGCAGGCCGCCGATGACGAGCAGCACGGCGACGACAAGCGGCAGCAGCACGGCGGCCAGGCGCCGGGGCGAGCGCAGCGTGGCGGCGAGCAGCGCGACGATGGCAGCGAGGCCGGCCAGCGCCAGCAGCACGGCTTCGTGCAGGTAGTCGGTGTAGAGGCGGTCGAATTCGCCCTTGAGGTCGATCAGCAGCGCGCCGCTGCCGGCCAGCGCGCCGCGCACGGCGACCAGCGCGGCGGCCGGGTCGTCGCTCGGCAGGCGCAGCGGCAAGGCGACGCTCCAGCCGTTCGCGCCTTGTAGCAGCAGCGCATCGACGGCCAGCGCCAGGCTGGTGCCGTTGAGGTCTTGGCGGGTGAGGTCGGGCTGCGAACTGGCGGCGGCGATGTCGGCGATGAAGCCTTCCAGTTTGCCGGCGGCGAGTGGGGAGTCGACTTGGGCGGTTTGCAGCCGCAGCCGCAGTTCATCGGCGTCGGGAAGGCTGGCGCGGCGGGTGGCTTGCGCGGCGGCGCTGGGCAGGAAGCGGGTCGGGCTGTCGTAGCCCTCGATGCGGCCGCTGGCGACCAGCGTGTCGAGCATCTGCCCTGCCCGTTCGGCGGCTTGCAGCGCGGCTTCGCGGCCGTTGCCGGTGACGACGGCCATGTAACGCGAATCGGGGGTGCCGAGATCGGCGCGCAATGCGGTGTCGGCGGCAACGTCCTCGCGGTTGGCGGTGCTCAGTACAGAGAGATTGGGCGACCACAGGCGGTCGTGTTCGAGGGCGAGGTAGGTCGTCGCGGCCAGCGCGAGCCCGAGCGCCGGCCAGCGCAGGTGCCGGAGGCCGCGCAGGGCACGTTGCAGCGCGTTGCCGAGGTGGCTCAGGTCACGCATGGCGATGCGCTCGCCGGCCAGATGCGGCAGCACGAAACGGGTGACGAGCGCGGCGGTGGCGACGCCGCTCAGGGCATAAAGGCCGAGCTGGGCGAGTCCGGGGAAGCCGGAGAAGAGCAGTGCGCCGAAGCCGCAAACCGAGGTCAGGACGCCGAGCCGGATGGTCGGCCAGAAGCGCGCCTGCCATGCCGCAACGCCGCTGCGCCCGGACTGCACGAAGTAGTAGATCGAGTAATCGACGGCCTCGCCGATCAGTGCCGAACCGAAGCCGACGGTGATGCCGAACACCGTGCCGTAAGCGAGGCTGACGGCGACGATCCCCGCCAGCGCGCCGGAGAGTACGGGCAGCAGGCCAAGCGCCAGCAGGCGCGCGGAGCGGTAAACGAAGAACAGGACGGCGACGATGGCCAGCGTGCTGATGATCGACAGGCGGGTGACGTCGCCCTTGATCGTGGCCCGCGCCTTGACCGCAAAGAGGCCGGGGCCGGAGAGTTGCAGCGACGCATCGGCGCTGCCGGTGGTTGCGACGGCGGCGGCGAACTGCTCGCGCACCAGAGCAATGGCGGCCTCCTGGCCGTCGGTGTCGGAGCCGAGGGCGCGCGTTTGCAGCAGCAGCAAGGCGCGTTCGCCATCGGGCGAGGCCCAGACGCCCTCACGGCTGGCCGGCTGGGCGCCGGGGTTGAGCTGGCCGAGGACGGCATAGAGTTCGCCGGTCGGATCGCGCGGCAGTTGCGCCTTGAGCAGCATGCCGGCGGGCGAAGCGAGCCGGTCGATGCTGTCGGCAATCGCCGTCCGCAGGCCGTCGACCGTGAAGCGTTGCGGCGTCACTGCGGGACTGAGCAGGTAACGGTGGCGGAACAGGAAATCGCGCTCGCTGTCGAGGCTGCCGGATTCACCGTTTTGCACGGCGGCGAATTCGGACGTTTTTTCCAGTCGACCGCGCAAGTCGCGCGACAGCGTGGCGCGTTGCCCGGCGTCGCCGCCGGCAATCGCCACCATCAGCAGGCGGGCGACGGCGCCCTCCTTCAACTGGTCGACCAGCACCTGCTGTTCGGCGCTCGGGCGGGCCGGCAGGAAGAAGGACATGTCGGCCGTGAACCGGCTGTTCCAGACGATGGCGGCGCCGGCCAGCATGGCCAGCAGCCAGAGCAGGAAGGCGCGTTTACCGTGCTGGGTCATCGGGTTTCGAGCGCTTCGATGAGCATCACCGAGCGGTCGCCGTCGGCTTGCAGGTATTCGATGCTGCGGATCTGGTCGCGGCTGCCGCTGACGGTGATGCGCTGGACGAGCGCCGCAATTTTCTGCTCGCTGGGCAGCAGGGTGAGCACCCACTTATCGTGATTGCCCGCCAGATGCAGGAAGTAGTTTTTCTCCAGCGCCACCCGGTTGCCGTTCAGCGTGCCGCGCAGGCTGTCGACGAAGGCCAGCGCTTCCGGCTGATTGGCGAGGTTGATGGTCAGTTTCTGCTTTTCGCGTTCGATGCTCAGGCGGTCGCGGTCGAGGATAAGGGTTTCCGGCTTCGGCGTCAGGGTGCGTTTTTCCAGGCGGTCGGGCGCGTTGTAGCTGAGTTCGCCGCTGGAGACGACGGGCTTGTCGAGCAGCGCGATGTATTTCTTTTCGACGAATTTAGCGGCGCCGCCTTGATGGCGCGCGAGGTTGTTCATCAACTGGCCGAGGTCGAAGGCGGCGCTGGCGGGGAGCGCGAGGGCCAGCAGTGCAACGATGGCGAATAGGCGCTTCATGGGTTTTCCTGCCAGAAATCGAAAAAGTTGAACCAGTTGTACGGGGCGCTGCGGCAGTAATGCGTCAGGCGGTCGGCGTAGGCCTGCATGGCCGAGCGGATGGCGGCATCGCGTTCGCCACGCGGCGTTGCGGTGAAATCGGCGAGCGGCTCGAAATGGATGCGGTAGCGGTTGCCGCCGAGGTACAGGCCGGTCATGAAAAATACCGGACGGCGCAGCATGGCGGCGGTGCGGAAGGGGCCGAGCGGAAATGCGGCCATTTTGCCGAGAAATTCGCAGTCGACCGTAACATCGTCGCCCAGCCCCCGGTCGGCCAGCATGCCGACAAGGTAGCCCTGCGCCAGCTTCTCGTTCGCTTGCAGCAGGGAGTCGAGGCGGCCGAGGGGAATGATGTCCTCGCTCGCCGCCGGGTTGATCGCTGCCAGCGTGGCGTTGATCTTGCGCGCGTTTTCTTCGTACATCAGCATCGCCACCTTGAGCCCGGCCTGGCCGCGACCGACGGCGCGCAGCACTTCGAAGCTGCCGAGATGGGCGCCAATCAATAACGCGCCGGGCTGTTTGGCCAGTGCCGCGTGCAGGGCGTCGGCGCCGACAATTTCGATGTCGAACAGGTCGAAACGGTCGTTGAGCAGGTAGATGCGGTCGTGGATGGTGCTGGCGAAGGACAGGACATGGCGGAAACCGTCGGCCCAACCGGACCAGCGCCCGAGCGCCCGGTTCAGGTAGGCGCGGCTGTAGCGCCGGGCGCGCGGGGCGAACAGCACGTAGTAGGCGGCGATGCCGTAGAGCACGACGCGACCGGCGCGGCGGCCGAAGGTCAGCGAGATCCACACCATCAGTTTCAGGATGGCAAGATTGCTTCTTTCCTGCTGCTGCAACCAGTCGTTGCGCGTGGGGGCTTCCTGGCTCATGGCATGGCCGGCGTCAGGCTGCCGGAAGCGACTTCACGGTCGCCCGAGCGCACGGTAAAGGCGAGCGCGCCGCCGGCCCTGCCCTGCAAGCTGAAGCTGAGCACCTCGCCCGGCCCGACCGGGCTGAAAAACTTGGCGTTGCCGATCTGCCAGCGGGCATCGGCAAGACCGGGCAATTGCCCGGCGAAAAGGATGGCGCGGTCGATCAGGACGACGCCCGGCACAATCGGGCGGCCGGGAAAATGGCCGGCAAAGGCGGGATGGTCGGCCGGCACCGGCCAGCTGAATTCAGCGGCCGGCAGCATGTTGGATCTGCGCCGCGTAAAGCGCCTGCAGTTGTTCGCGCGGCAGCTTGCCGGTGCTGTTGCGCGGCAGCGCATCGAGCAGCACCAGCGGCCGGGGCAGGAAAACCGGGTCGAGGCGCTGGCGCAAGGCTTGCAGCAGCGATTTGGCATCCAGCCCCGGGGCCACGGCGAAGGCGCAAAGGCGCGTGATGGCGTCGGCGTTTGTCGTTTCCGGCAGGTAGAAGGCAGCGTCGCGCACGCCGTCGATGGCGGTCAACTGGTGATTCAGATAGGACAGCGAGGTGCGTTTGCCGGCGATATTGACCAGATCGGCGTCGCGGCCATGCAGCAGGAAAGTGCCGTCGGCAAGCAGTTCGAGGCGATCCGACAAGGGCTCGTGGTGCTCGACGTGGCCACCTTTGGCGCAGGTGCGCCCGGCTTCCTGTTCCAGTCGGATGTCGTCGAGCAGTTGCCAGGCGGGGCCGGCGGTGGTGCGCCGGCTGGCGATCTGGCCGGTTTCGGTGCACCCGTAGATTTCCAGCAGCGGTGCCGCGAAACGCGCTTCGGCGGTGGCTGCCAGTTTGTCGGAAAGTGGCGCCGTGGCCGACAGCAGGAGGTCGACGGCCGGCAATTCGAGGTCGGCCTCCAGTAGCGCGGCGAGATGGAACGGCGTCGTCACCAGCAGGCGCGGGCGGGGCACGGCGGCCAGCGCGGCGGCGACATCCTGCGGATAAAAGGGCTTGCCTGACCAGAACGGCGCGTTGCCGTGCATGGCCAGCAGCACGGTCGACTCGAAGCCGTACATGTGCTGCGCCGGCACGGTGCCGACGATGGCGTGGCCGGCGGCAGCGAGGCGGCTGGCGGCGGCGCGGGCGTTGCGCACCAGCGCGCCCCACGATTTGCGATAGGGCAGCGGGCGGCCGGTGGAACCGGAGGTGTAGACCTGAATCGCCGCTTGCTCGGCGGGGATGTCCGCGATTTTTGCCACTTTTTCGGCGTCGACCGCAACAGGCTCGGGAAAGTCGATTCGTGGCAGATCGAGGCTGTTGAAATCGCTGTCGCACAGGCAGACGACATCCGGGCATTCGGCGTGAATCTGGCGCAGGGTTTCCGGCGTATGCGACGACGGTTGCAGGCTGATGCGGTCGCTCAACAGGCCGGCGGCGAGGCCGACCGCGAAACGGTAGCGATCCTGGCAGACGTTGAGCAGATGGCGACCGGGCGGCAAACAGTCGGCGAGGGCCGCCGCCTCGGCGAGAAAGCGGCGCACCGTGACCGGCCCGTCCGGGCGCCAGGCGAAGGTGTCGTCGAGGCTGGCGTGCCCGAGCAGCGGCACCCGCTTCATTGCTTGTCCGACGCTGGCGCCTGGCGCTGTTTGCCGGCGCGGAAGGCGCGAATCGTGTCGGCGATGCTGCCGCGCTCGTAGGACGGCAGAAGAAGATGGCGGCACAGATGTTCGGCGGCGAACATCAGCAGGATCAGCGGCAGGGTCAGGAAATTGGCGAAGACCGACCAGACGGCGGGCGGCGCCAGCAGGAACAGGCCGGTGGATATGGCGGCGGTGGCGATGAAGAATGCGGTCCACGCCACTGTGACCTGCCGTGTGTAGCGGAGCTTGATCGGCGACAGGCCTTCGGGATGGGCGAAGCGCGCGAGTTGGGTAATCAGCGGCTCCTGGCCGGCGGCCAGGGTGCGACCGAAGACGACGGCGAAGGCCAGGTTGGTGCCGATGTGTTCGACGAAATGCAGCAGCGCGCCGTTTTCGCGCAGTTGCGGCCAGACCCAGGCCAGCAGGGCGATTGCTGCCAGCGCGCCGGCGGCAATCAGGAGCGGGTTGCCGAGCCGCCGCAGGAGCAAGGCGACGACGATGAGGATGGGTGTCGCGGCGAGCGCGGTGGAAAAACCGGAGGTGCCGCCAACGCTGTTGCGATGGGCGAAGATCGCCCAGGCCACGGCCAGGCCGCCGATGGCGGCGCCGCGCAACAGGGGGGAGGCACCGCTGGCGCTCATTTTGTCCTTTGCGCCACGATGTGGGCAGCGAGGGCGCGCAGCGAGGAGAAGATGCGGATGTTGTCCTCGTTGTCGGAACGCAGCTGGAAGCCGTAGCGCTTGGAGATGACCAGCGCCAGTTCGAGGATGTCGATGGAGTCGAGGCCGAGGCCTTCGCCGAACAGCGGCGCGTCGGGGTCGATGTCGCTAGCGGCGATTTCCAGATTGAGCGCGCTGACGACCAGTTCGGCGATTTCGGGCAGGAGCGCGGTCACGGCTTCCGGGGTGGGGTTGGTAGACATGGGATGATCCGTCAGGGTTGGTCGGCAACGGTGCGGAACGCGAGTACCGCGTTGCTGCCGCCGAAGGCGAATGAGCTGGTTAACGCGGCACGCAGGGATTGGTTACGGCGGGCCTCGGTGACGTGATCGACACCGGCGCAGGCCGGGTCGAGTTCTTTGAGGTGGGCGGTCGGAGCGATGGCGCCATCGCGCAGGGCAAGGACGGTGACGATCGCTTCCAGCGCACCGGCAGCGCCCAGCAGGTGCCCGTGCAAGGACTTGGTGGCACTGACCGCCAGCCGCTTGGCGTGGTCGCCGAATACCGTGCGCAGGGCGTCGATTTCGACCGGATCGCCTTCCGGGGTGGCGGTGCCGTGGGCATTGACGTAGTCGATGTCGGCGGGCGTCAGTCCGGCGTCGGCCAGCGTCGCGTTAAGTGCTCGTACCTGCCCGGCAACCGCCGGGCGTACCAGGTGGCTATGGTCGCAGGTCGTGCCGTAGCCGACCAGTTCGCCGTGGATGAAGGCGCCCCGGGCGACGGCGTGTTCCCAGTCTTCGAGCACCAGGGCCGCCCCGCCCTCGCCCAGCACCAGCCCGCCGCGATCCAGCGCGAAGGGCCGGCAACTGGCGGGCGCACTCGCTTCGTCGGCGCTGGCCAGCACGCGCAGCGCTTCCCAGGCGCGGGCGACGGCATAGGCCTGCGGCGTGTCCGAGCCGCCGGCGAGCATGATCGGCGCTTCGCCGCTGCGCACGCGGCGGAAGGCTTCGCCAATGGCAATCGACGACGAGGCGCAGGCCACGGTGTGGCTCATGCTGACACCGCCGAGGCGGAGCTGGATGGAAATCTGGGCGTTGGCTGCGTTGTTCATGCCCAGCACCACAGAGAGCGGCGACAGGCGCTCGCGCCCGTTCTGCCAGAGATCCCGGTAGCCCTTTTCATAGGCCATGGTTCCGCCCAGCGCGGTACCCCAGGCGACGCCCCAGCGCTCGCGCTCGTTTGCTTGTGGCGTGCGCGGCAGGCCGGCGTCATCCCAGGCGGCGAAGGCGGCGGCGAGGCCAAGCTGGGCGAAGCGGTCAAGCACGCCAGCAAGCGGGCGGCCGAGGCTGGCCTCGGCATCGAAGCCGGGGCAAGCGGCGAACGGCATATTCAGCGGTCGCGGCAGATCGTCGGTGCGCAGCAGGCGGATGGCCGATTCGCCGGCCAGCAAGCGCGCATGGAAGTCTGCGAGGTTGCCGCCGTAGGGGCTGACCAGTCCAAGGCCGGTGATTGCGACACGACGCCCGGTCATGGCGTCAGCTTTTTTCGCTGTGCAAGCGTTCCATCAGCGCCACCATGTCGCCGACGGTCTTGGGACTTTTCAGGTCTTTGGTCAGCGTAATGCCGAAGCGATCCTCGAACTCGAATACCAGTTCGAGCATCATCAGCGAATCGACGCCCAGTGCAGCCAGTGTCGCATCGGGCACCACCTTGTCGGGCGCTACGCCCAGGCGGCTGTCGAGAAATTCGCGAATAAGGGTCAGGGAATCCATAAGACCCTGAATTTTATCCGAAATGCACGGTTTTCGGACAGCCATGAGGTAGGATGAGCCATTGCCCGTGAATATTTCCGCCTGATTTGATGCCCATTCCGACGTGCCTGCCAGCCCCGCCAGCGACAAGCGAGCCTTTGTCCTGGCAACGCCAGGCGCGCCGCCGCTTTACTACCTTATGGCAGCTCAAGGCTGGCGGAACGATGATGTTCATGCTGCTCTTCTTCTGGGCCTATTTCAGTGTGTTGCATCATCCGGGCGGGTCGGTGACGGTCATGCCGCTGACCGTGGTCGATGCCTGGATTCCCGTCACGCCGGCCGCCTTCGGCATCTATGCCTCGCTCTGGTTCTATGTCTCGCTGCCGCCGGCCTTACTCGCCGATATGCGCCAGTTGATTGTTTACGCCTGGAGCATCGGCACGCTCTGCCTGAGCGGGCTGGCGATTTTCTGGCTGTGGCCGACCGCCGTGCCACATACCGACGTGGCGTGGGCCGGCGATGCTGGCATCGCGATGCTGAAGGGTATCGATCTGGCCGGCAACGCCTGCCCTTCCCTGCATGTGGCGACTGCTGTTTTTTCTGCGGTGTGGCTGGCCTATCAACTAAAAAGCATCGGCGCGCCGCCGGTTTTCGCCGCCGCAAGCTGGCTGCTGTGCGGAGCCATCGTTTGGTCCACGCTGGCCATTCGTCAGCATGTCTTTCTCGATGTGCTGGCCGGCCTGATGCTTGGGCTGGCTTTCGCTTTCGTGTCGCTGAGCGCCGTCAGCCGGCAGCCCGCGCCAACTGCTTGATGAAGACGCCGGCTTCCTGAAACCCGACCACGCGCAGGCCGGCGATTTCCTTGCCATCCGGGGCGAAGAAAATGATTCCCGGCGGGCCAAAGAGGCCGAAGCGGGCGAGTAGCGCCTTGTCTTCCGGCGTGTTTGCCGTGACATCGGCCTTGAGCAGCGTGAAGCCGGCCATTTTCGCGCGCACTGCCGGGTCGGCGAAGGTGTAGCGCTCCATTTCCTTGCATGAAACACACCAGTCGGCGTAGAAATCGAGCATTACCGGGCGGGTGGCAGTTGCCAGGCGCGCGTCGAGTTCCGCTATGGAACGCACCGGTTCGAATATCGGCTTGTCGGCAGTCGCCGCCACCGCCGTGCCGCGCAGGCCGGCCAGCGGCTGCAGCGGGTCGCGGCTGCCGGCCAGGGCGCCAATCAGTAGCGCGGCGCCGGTCAACAGCATGACGATGCCGATACCTTTCCAGAAACGTTGCCAGCCCTTGGCATGCGGCGGCAAGGGGTCGAGCGCATGCAGGAAGATCGCCGGGATGATCAGCAGCGCAGCCCAGGCCAGCATCGCGACGACTGGCGGAATGACCGGCGACAGCAGCCAGACGGCGGTGGCCAGCAACAGCACGCCGAAGCCTTTCTTGACCGCTTCCATCCATGGCCCGGTTTTCGGCAACAGCGAGCCACCGGCGGTGCCGACGGCGATCAGCGGCACGCCCATGCCGAGCGCCATGACGAAGAGCGCCGTGCCGCCAAGCACGGCATCGCCGGTCTGGCCGATGTAAAGCAGCGCGCCGGCCAGCGGTGCGGCGACGCAGGGGCCGACGATCAGCGCCGACAAGGCGCCCATGGCGAAGACGCCGACACCGCGTCCGCCGCGCAGATGGCCGGATTCTTCGGACAGCTTGCTTTGCAGCGCGGTGGGCAACTGGAGTTCGTAGAAGCCGAACATCGAGAAGGAAAGCACGACAAAAATCAGCGCAAAGGCGCCGAGTACCCAGACGTTTTGCAGTGCCGCCGAAAGCAGCGTGCCGGTCATGCCCGCTGCCACGCCCGCCGCCGCGTAGGTGACGGCCATGCCGAGAACGTAGGCGAGCGACAGCGCGAAGCCGCGCGCGTGCGAGGCCTTGTGCCCCTGACCGGCGATGATGCCGGAGAGGATGGGAATCATCGGCAGCACGCAGGGGGTCAGCGAAAGCCCGAGGCCTGCGATGAAGAAGAAGGCGAGATTGGCCCAGAACCCCGCGTGGCGCAGGGTGCCGGCGATTTTGCCGCTTTCGTCGGCGTCGACCGCAACCGGCGCCGCCGAAGCCGGCGCGCTTGCCTGATCGGGCAATGTCACGGCCACCGTTTGCATTTGCGGCGGGTAACAGACGCCGGCATCGGCGCAGCCCTGCGAGGTGACGTTCAATTTGAGCGGCAGTTCGCCGGAGGCATTGCGCTCGACCGGCAGGCGGATCGCAACGTTCTTGTAGAACACCTCGACCTTACCGAAGTTTTCGTCGTCCTTCTCCTTGCCTTTGGGGAAGACCGGCGTGCCGAGCGCCACGCTGTCGCCCTCGACGGCGAAGCGGAACTTGTCGCGGTAGAGGTAGTAGCCCTTGGCGATGTCGAAGACGACTTCGATGGTCTGCCCGTCCAGCGCCCGTGCGCTCGGCTTGAAGGCGACGGCGGGGTCGAGGAATTCCTCGGCATGGACAAGCGATGCCAGGAAGGCAAGAAGGAAGATCAATGTGCGCATCATGGCTGTTGGAGCGTTTCTGCCACCACCCAGTTCAGGTATTCGGGCAATCCGTGAGTGACCGGCAGGGCGATGATTTCCGGCACCTTGTAGGGATGGCGTTGGCGGATGGCTGTTTCGAGGGCCGCGTAGTTGCTTGCGGTCGACTTGATAAACAGGGGGATTTCCGTGGTCGATTCGACTTTGCCCTGCCAGTGATAAAGCGACTGGACGCGCGGCATGATATTGACGCAGACCGCCAGTTTGGCCTCGATGACGGCGAGCGCGATGGTGTTGGCGATTTCTTCGTTGGGGCAGTTGGTGATGATGAGCAGGGTTTCGGACATCGGCGGATTTTACTTGAGGAGTCGGCGGCGCGTCAGGCGCAGGGCGATGGTGAAGGCTACTGCGGCGGTGGCCAGCAGCACCATGATGTGGATCAGGGCGTCCGGCGGTACCTGCCCGGCGAGCAGCGGACGCACCAGCGCGACGCCCTGGGCGAGCGGCAGCCAGCCGCCGACGGTGGCCAGCCAGCCGGGCAACTGATCGGTCGGGAAGAAAACGCCGGAGATCAGCGTCATCGGCGTGATGAACAACGTGAAGTAGTACATGAAGAAGTCGTAGGACGGCGCCAGCGCGTTCCAGATCAGCCCGAGCGCGGCAAAGGCCAGCCCGGTGAGGACGATGGCCGGCAGCGCCCACAGCGCCAGCGGCCCGTGCGTGAGGCCGAGCGCGGCGACGACGACGAGGATGGCGGCGCCCGAAAACAGGGACTTGGTCGCCGCCCAGAACAATTCCCCGGCCACCACGTCGGCCAGCCCGAGCGGCGTGTTGAGGATGGCATCCCAGGTCTTTTGCACATGCATGCGCGAAAAGGCGGAATACAGCGCCTCGAAGGTGGCGGCGTTCATCGTCGACGCGCAGACCGTGCCGGCAGCGAGAAAGGCGACGTAGGACTGGCCGGCGATTTCCGGCAGCATGGCGCCCAGCCCGTAGCCGAGGCCGAGCATGTAGATCAGCGGATCGGCCAGATTGCCGAGGATGGACGGCAGCGCGAGCTTGCGCCAGACGAGGAAATTACGTTGCCAGACGGGATACCAGCCGGCAACGGCGAGCGAGGAAGCGGACATGGTGCGAGCCGGGAGGGCGGAGTGGGCCATTCTACCGCGCCGGGCGGCAAACTTTTCGTATCGGCGACGGTCATGTCCTATGATGTGCTGGCGAAGGGAGAACGGGAGGAAACCATGCATTTGCCGACGAAACCGAAAGCCGTCCTGATCGATCTGGCCGGCGTCCTGCATACCGGCGACGATGCCCTGCCCGGTGCCGTTGCGGCGCTGGCGAAGCTGCGGGGTAGTGGGCTGGCGCTGCGCTTCCTGACCAACACGACGCGCACGCCAGGCAGCGTGCTGCATACCAAGCTGTGCCGGATGGGCTTCTCGCTGGATGCCGACGAAATCCAGACCGCCGCCCTCGCCGCTCGCACGCTGGTACGCGCACGTGGCCTGCGGCCGCACTGGCTGGTGCATCCCAATATTGCCGAGGAAATGGGCGTCAGCGACCCTGATCCAAATGTCGTGGTGCTGGGCGACATGGGCGACTATTTCACCTACGCCGGTCTCAATCACGCTTTTCGCATGTTGCTGCGGGGGGTGCCGCTGCTGGCGATGGCACGCAACCGCTATTTCATGGAAACCGACGGGATGTCGCTGGACATGGGCGCCTTTGTTGCCGGGCTGGAATATTCGGCCGGCGTGACCGCTGAAATTACCGGTAAACCGGCCCCTGCCTTCTTCGCAGCGGCCCTGGCCGAACTCGGCGTTGCCGCCGACGCGGCGGTGCTGATCGGCGACGATCTCACGGACGACATTGGCGGTGCGCAGGATGCAGGGATCGCCGGCATCCTGGTGCGCACTGGCAAATTCCGCCCGGGCGACGACGAGAACCCCGCGATCCGCCCGGCGTTGGTGAGCGCCGATTTTGCTGCTGCCGTCGACGTGCTGCTCGGCTGATTAGGTTTGCCGCTAGCGGCTTACCGTCCGAACAAGCCTTTCAGCAGCGTGCCGACGCCCGGGGTGGCGGCATCCTGTGCGGCGCCAGCTGCGGCCATTTCCATGCCGAGCAGTACGCTGTCGTGGGCGGTGATGTTGACCGTCGCCGTCCATATCAGCGGCTTCTTCTCGCCCGGCTTTTGCGGCGGGTAGGAAAAGCCCTGCACTGGGCCATGCGCGGTGCCGCTCAGCATCGCCATCTCGCCCTTGGCGAAAATGCCTTCGGGGATCGTGCATTCGCGCTGGCTGGCCGGCAGCATCGGGCTCTTGTTGCGCGCCGCCAGCCACATCACGACATCCTTGCTGTCGTTGGCGGAAACCGCCTGCAGGTCGTAGCCACGGGCGCGGGTCAGCGCATCCCAGCCGAGCGGAATGGCGGCCTTGAGGTCGCTGCCGCGTGCCTTGAGGTTCATCGGTTCCAGAAAATCGAGGGCTGGCGTCAGTGGCAGGCGGATGTCGTCGTTCATGAAATTGGCCTTGACCACATGCTCGCCGACGGCCGAGGCGCCGTCCGGAATGCCCTTGAAATTGGGGTCGCCGGCCGGCCAGCCGATGCTGCGCGGCGGCAACGACACATCGCGCGGCGCCTTGCCCTGGCTGCGGCTCTGGCGGGCCATCGCCTGCAGTTCGGGTGGCAGCTTGCTCGCCATGGTGCGGAAGTCGATGATCTCCGGCTGGCCTTTCTGCACGGTTGGCGAACAGCCCCAGTAAATCAGCAGGCGACCGTCGGGTTCGCCATCGGGGATGCTGCCACCACCGCTTCGACGCTCGCCCTGCAAAGGCAGTTGCGGGCCGATGCGCATGCCGTCCGGCACCGTGTGTGCGGCCTGGTAGCTGGGCGGCAGGTCGCTGGGCGAGGTCAGGCGCAGATCGAGGTTGCGGGCGATGCTGCTGCCGCCACCGCCGGTAAACATGCTCATCAGGCCGCTCATGCCCCCGGCGCCCATGCCGGCGAATGTCGTCAGGCGCATTTCATAAACGGTCGGCGCGGCGGCGGCCGGGAGGGCTAGTGCAGCCAGGGCGAGGGTCAGCGTACGTAACGGGAACGACGGGGAACGGGTTTGCATGGCGGGCCTCCGTGAATGTCGGTTGGGGTACTGCTCATTCTAGACCATTGCCATGACGCGTCGCCGGTTGCGGTCGACGGCCAAAAAAGGGCAAATTCCAAATACGTTCAGTCGCGCAGTTCGCGGCCGGTGAGCTTGATGAAAACGTCTTCGAGATTCGAGGCGCGATGCACGTAGCGCAGCCCCGGCGCTTCGGCCAGCCGGGCAAGCAGCGGGCGCGGGTCGCTGCAATAGAAGAAGGCGGTTTCGCCGCTGGTTTCGACGCGCCCGGCAAGCTGGCGATGCGCTTCGACGAAGGCCGGCAGGTCGCCGCCGGCTTCGTCGTAGGCCTCGACCACCTGCGGTTCGATGTGCTCGGCGATCAACTGGCGCGGGCTGCCCTCGGCGATCTTGCGCCCGTGGTCGATGACGATCAGCGTGTCGCACAGGCGCTCGGCTTCGTCCATGAAGTGCGTGGTCAGGATCAGCGTCTTGCCGGCTGACTTGAGCTGCTTGAGGCGATCCCAGATCAGGTGGCGGGCTTGCGGATCGAGGCCGGTGGTCGGCTCGTCGAGGAAGACGATGTCGGGATCGTTGACCAGCGCGCGGGCCAGCGTCAGGCGCCGCTTCATACCGCCGGACAGGCTGGAAATCCTGGCGTCGGCCTTGCTGCCGAGGCTGGCGAATTCGAGCAGCTCTGGAATGCGCGCACGGATGTCGGCGTCTTTCATGCCGAAATAGCGGCCGAAGACGAGCAGGTTCTCGGCGCAGGTGAAATCGGGGTCGAGGTTGTCGAACTGCGGCACGACGCCAACCCGCGCCCGCGCCTTCTGCGCATCGGCCGGGATGGTGTAGCCGTTAAGGCTGACGGCGCCGCTGTCGGGCGCCGTCAGGCCAAGGCAGAGGCGCAGCGTGGTCGTCTTGCCGGCGCCGTTCGGGCCGAGCAGGCCAAAGCAGCGCCCGGCTTCGACGGCGAAGGACAGACCGGCGACGACTTCGGTGCCGCCGTAGGTCTTGCGCAGGCTATCGACGCTCAGTGCCGCCATGCGCGGGTCACGATGTCGCGGATCAGATGCAGCCGGCGATGGAAGAAATGGTCGGCGCCAGGTACCACGACGACCGGCAGATCGAGCGGCAGTGCCCAGTCGAAAACGTTGTCCAGCGGCACCGTTTCGTCCTTCGAGCCGTGGATGACGATGGTGTCGTGCGGCACGGCCTCGGTGTCGTAGCTGCGGGTGCCTTCGACGAAACCGGCGGCAGTGCCGATCAACACCAGACGCTGCGCCGGGTGGCCGGCTTCGGTCAGGCGCTTGGCGACGCGCGTCTGGCAATAGGCGCCGAAGGAAAAGCCGGCGAGCGCGACGGGGATATTGCCGCAGCGGCACTTGGCGTCTTCGAGCACGGCCAGCAGGTCGTCGGTTTCGCCCCGACCTTCGTCATGCACGCCTTCAGTCCCGCCGACGCCGCGAAAGTTGGGGCGGAAGGCGGCATAGCCGAGGCTGGTGAAGGTCTTGGCCAGCGTGTAGGCCACCTTGTTGGTGTTGGCGCCGCCACCCATCGGGTGCGGGTGGGCGATCAGCGCGATGCCTTTGGGGGCATCCGGGCGTTCCATGATGACGTCGATCTTGCCGACTGGGCCATCGATCAGGATTTTTTCTTCGGCAACTTTCATATTTTCAGGCGCTCCACGACGCGGCCATGAACCAGATGTTCCTGGATGATCTCTTCCACGTCTTCCTTGTCGACGTAGGTGTACCAGACGGCCTCCGGGTAGATGACCATCACCGGCCCCTGGTCGCAGCGGTCGAGGCAGCCGGCCTTGTTGATGCGTACCTTGCCCGCGCCTTTCATTTTGAGCTGGCTGATTCGATCCTTGGCATAGGTTTGCAATTCGCTGGCGCCGAGCGCGTTACAGCAGCCTTCGCCCGGTGCGCGCTGGTTGCAGCAGAAAAAGACGTGGTGTTTGAAATAGCTCATCTTTACTCCTTGGGGTGAAGAATTATAGTTCCCGCGCCTGTTGAAACGGGTGAAAATGCCTCCCAGCCTATTTTGTCAGCTGCGATCATGCTCGAACTCGACGTTTACGGAACCCTTGTCGCCGCCTCGGCGGTGCTCTTGCTTGGACAACTGCTGGTGACGCGCGTGCGCTGGCTGGCCGCCTACACCATCCCCGAGCCGGTCGCGGGCGGCCTGTTGGTGGCGCTGCTGCTGCTGGTGCTGCGTACCGGCTTCGATTTCAAGGTGCAGTTCGACACCAGCCTGAGCGCCCCGCTGATGCTCACCTTCTTCGCCTGCATCGGTCTCAATGCCGACCTTGCCAGTTTGCGCAAGGGCGGGCGGCCGCTGATGGTGTTTCTGGGGGTCGTGCTCGGCTTCCTCGTCCTGCAAAACGTCGCCGGCCTGCTGCTGGCGACGGCGCTCGGCCAGTCGCCCTTCTTCGGGCTGTTGGCCGGTTCGATTGCGCTGTCCGGCGGGCATGGCACGGGCGTGGCCTGGGGCAAGGTTTTCGCCGAACAGCACGGCGTCGTCGCGGCGACCGAAATCGCGCTGGCCTGCGCCACCTTCGGTCTGGTACTCGGCGGCGTGCTGGGCGGCCCGGTCGCCAAATTCCTGCTGCGCCGGGTGCAGATGCCAGCCGCTGGCAACACGGTGCAGCAGAAGAACACCTTCGAAATGCCGCACGAGGTGCGCCTGATTACCGCCCCGGCCCTGATCGAAACACTGGCGCTGATCTCGATCTGTCTGCTCGCCGGTCAGGCGATTTCGCGGATGCTGGTCGGCAGCCTGCTCGAATTGCCGGCCTTCGTCTGCGTGCTTTTCGTCGGTGTTCTGCTGCGCAATGGCTTGGCTGCGTTGGGCTGGTACGACGTTTTCGAGCGCGCCGTCTCGGTTCTTGGGAATGTCTCCCTCGCCCTCTTTCTGGCCATGGCGCTGATGACTCTGCGTCTGTGGGAACTGTCGGCGCTGGCCTTGCCGTTGATCGGTCTGCTGCTCGGGCAGGCGGTGCTGATGGTGATTTATGCAGTGTTCGTCACCTTTCCCGTGCTCGGCCGCAATTACGACGCGGCGGTAATCGCCGCCGGGCATTGCGGCTTCGGGCTGGGAGCGACGCCGACGGCGATTGCTAACATGCAGGCGGTGACCGAACGCTTCGGTTCATCGCCGCTGGCCTTTCTGGTGGTGCCGATGGTGGGGGCGTTCTTCATCGATATTGCCAATGCGATTGTGATCAAGCTGTTTTTGGCGTTGCCGGTTTTTTCGGGGTGAAGGGTTGTTTTCGTGTCTGAGAGGGTGGTGCGCTTTCTGAAGCGCCGGGTTCCGCGCTTGCGGCGCGGGCGTACTTTTTCTTGTGTGGCCAAGAAAAAGTAGCCAAAAAGAAGGCCACCCCTGGGTCGGTGCCGGCTACGCCGGTACCCTGCGCTACTCGGAACGCTGGGCGGCTGGCTAAACTCGCCTGCGGCTCAAACAACGCCAGCCGAAAGCCCCCGGCGCTCCTGCGTTGCTCGGCACCTCTCAAGGGGCCCGGTAAACCCTCCGGGGTTGAAAGGGTTCCGCTTTGATTTTTGCCCTTTTTTGGCTGTCGACCGCAACAGGCCAATTTTTCGCGCTTTGTCTGAGCCGCGCCGCCTTTCGGGCCCGCTTGAGAGGCGCTGAGCAACGCAGGTGCTGGCGGAAAAAGGGCGAGGACTGTTTGAGGGGCATAGCCCGAGTTCCGCAGCCCCCGCCAGTGCCGAGTAGCGCAAGGAACCCCGCAGGGGCGCCGACCCATGAGTTCAGAAAACCGGCCCGCGCGTCAGACGTGGAACCCTCTGGCTATTCAGTCAATGTCCAAACCCAAATCACCTGCCCCCTCGTTCCACGTGAAACCCCGTCCACCATTTCTCCCCCCCAACCACCAGCGAACATAGCCAGGCAAAGGCGACAATTTCACCCCAGGCAGCGAGGCTGATCGGCGCTGTCTGAAAGGCTGCATTGAGCGGCGCCCAGTAGGTGAGCAGCAGTTGCAGAACAGCCATCGCCGCCAACCCGCCCCACACCCAAAGGTTGGAAAAGACGCCAAGGCTCCAGAAGCTGCGCGTCAGCGAGCGGCAGTTGAAGAGGTAGAACATTTCGGTCATGACGAAGACGTTGACCGCAACCGTCCGCGCTTCGGCCAGTGTTTGCCCCTGATCGAGCGCCCGCAGGAAGAGGCCGAAGGCGCCGCCGAGCAGCAGCACGGCGACCAGCACGATGCGGCGGATCAGGGCGCCGTCGAGTACCGGCGTCGTCAGGCGGCGCGGCGGGCGATGCATGATGCCGCGCTCGATGGGTTCGAAGGCCAGGGTCAGGCCGAGCAGCACGGCGGTGGTCATGTTGATCCAGAGAATTTGCAGCGGCGTGATCGGCAGCGTGGCGCCGAAGACGATGGCGGCGACGATGACCAGGCCTTCGCCGAAGTTGGTCGGCAGCGTCCAGGTGATGAACTTGACGAGGTTGTCCCAGACGCCGCGCCCTTCTTCGACCGCCGCCTCGATGCTGGCGAAGTTGTCGTCGGTGAGCACCATCGCCGCCGCTTCCTTGGCCACTTCGGTGCCGCCCTGCCCCATGGCGATGCCGATGTCGGCCTGCTTCAAGGCCGGAGCGTCGTTGACGCCGTCGCCGGTCATTGCCACAACTTCGCCGCGCTCCTGCAGGGCACGCACCAGACGCAGCTTCTGTTCCGGCTCGACGCGGGCGAAAACGTCAATGTCGTGTGCTGCCAAGGTGAGCGCTGCGTCGTCGAGCGCCGCCAGTTCGCGGCCGGTTATTGCCTGCTGGCCGGGAATTCCGATCTGGCGGGCAATGGCGAGTGCCGTTGCGGCGTGGTCGCCGGTAATCATCTTGACCCGGATGCCGGCCGAGTGGCAGTTGCGGATGGCGGCGATCACCGCCTTGCGCGGCGGGTCGATCATGCCGACCAGGCCGAGCAAGGTCAGGTTTTCGATGCTGGTTGCGGTCAACGGCGAATTTGGGGCTAAAACCGAACGCGCCAGCAGCAGCACGCGCATCCCCTGCCCGGCCAGTTCGTGCGCTTTGGCTTCGACGGCGGCGGCATCGAATGGCGCTGTGGCCTCATTGGTGGTGAGCTGGTTAATGCAAAGCGGCAATAGGCGTTCGAGGGCGCCCTTGACGTAGATGACGCCGGCCCCGTCGTTGTCATGGGCGGTGGCCATGAACTGCCGGTCGGCATTGAAGGGCAGTTCGTCGCGGCGCGGAAACAGGGAGTTCAGCGTGTGTTCGTCCAGCCCGCCCTTTCTTGCCGCGACCAGCAGTGCGGCTTCGGTTGGGTCGCCGGTGATTTTCCAGTGCCCGCCTTCGTGGCGCAGGCTGGCATCGTTGCACAGGGCGCCGGCCAGCAGGCATTCGCGCAGCGCGCCGTCGATGGCGGCGGGCTGGCCGTCGATTTCGATGCCACCTTCGGGCCGGTAGCCGTGGCCGTCAACCGCATAGCGGTGGCCGTCGGCGACGACGACGCGGACGGTCATCGCATTCTCGGTCAGCGTGCCGGTTTTGTCGGAACAGATGACGGTGGTGCTGCCCAGCGTTTCGACTGCCGGCAGATGGCGAATGATCGCGCGCCGCCGGGCCATGCGGTCGACGCCGATGGCCAACGTGACGGTGACTGCGGCCGGCAGCCCTTCGGGAATGGCGCCGACGGCGAGTGCGACGGCGGCCATGAACATGTCGAAGGCCGCTTCGCCGCGCGCCAGGCCGATGCCGAAGGTGAGCACGGCCAGCCCGCCGATGGCCCACAGCAGCCAGGTCGAAAAGCGCGCCATCTTGCGCGTCAGCGGCGTGACCAGATCGGGCGCGGCCGCCATCAGGTCGGCGATGCGCCCGGTCTCCGTTGCGTCGCCGGTGGCGGTGACCAGCCCGGTGCCCTGTCCGGCCACTACCGTGGTGCCGGCCCAGGCCATGTTGAGGCGTTCTGCTACCGGTGTGTCGGCAGGTAGCACGGCCGTGTGTTTGGCGACCGGGAGCGATTCGCCGGTGAGTGGCGAGTCGTCGGTGTGCAACTCCTTACCATGCAGCAGCCGCAGATCGGCCGGCAGGCGGTCGCCGGCGGCCAGCAGCACGATGTCGCCGGGCACCAGTTCCCGGGCCGCAAGGCGACGGCGATGGCCGCTGCGGCGCACCGTCACTGGCATCGCCACGCTCTTGGCGAGTGCCGCCAGCGCGCCTTCGGCCCGCGCTTCCTGCCAGTAGCCGATGCCGGCATTGACCAGCACGACACCGAGAATGACGCTGGCGTCCACCCACTCGCCCAGCCCGGCGGTGACGCAGCCGGCGGCGATCAGGACGAGTACCAAAGGTTGTTTCAATTGCTCGGCGAAGCGCAACCAGGCGGGCTTGCCGGGGCGTTCGGTGAGCAGGTTGGGGCCGTGCACGATGAGGCGCTCGGCTGCTTGCGCATCGCTCAGGCCGGCGGCACTGCTGACATCAAGGTGCGCAGCAGCGGCGTCCGGCGACAGCGCGTGCCAGTTTACTGGCGACGGCTGCTGAGGAGCAGGAACGGCAGGGTCAGGAAGGGCCATAAGGTTGCCACCCAGCGGGTCAGACCGTTGAAATTCAGGAAGTGCCCCTGCCGCCAGACGGCGAGCGCAGCGGCGGAATACGGGTTGGGCGGCGCCAGATTGACGAGGATGGCGCCGGCCATCAAGGCCAGTGCGGCCAGCATCAGGCGGGCGGTAGGCGGCAGGGCGATGCCGATTGCCAGCCCGGCGGTGGCCAGCAGCAGGCCCATCTGCGCGCCCGGGGTCAGCCAGGTGAAGGCGTCGCCGGGGCCGATCAGGATGGCCGTGGCCAGCGTGCGGACGACCAGGGCAAGGAGCAGATAGAGCGGCACAACGAGGTAAGCCAGGGCCAGCCGCGCGCACAGCAGGCGCACGATGAGGCCGACGGCCAGCGCGTTGAAGGCGGTGATGCTGGCTTCGATCAGCACGAAGCTTTCGGCAGCGAAGGGCACGGCACCGCCCAGGCCCAGCATCTGGCGCAGGTCGCCGGCGCCGAACAGCAGGGTTTCCGGCGACAGAGGAATCAGCAGCCACAGCCCGAGCAGCGTGAGACCGAGTTCGGCGTGCGGAATCGGCGCGATCAGCCGGCTCTGCCAGGCTGCGATGCGGTTGAAGATACGCGGGCCGACATACTGGGCGAGGATGGCGCCGAGCAGGCTGCCGAGCGCGTTGGAGCCGAGGTCGACGTTGGACGGCACGCGCGACGGCAGCCAGTTTTGCACGGTTTCGAGCCCGAAGCTGATGGCGGTGGCAAGCAGCACGGCCAGTATCGGCGCCGTGTAACGCCCGGGCAGGCGGTAGAGCGCCAGCGTCAAAAAGAAGCCGAGCGGGAGGTAGACCGCGACGTTGGCGATCAGGTCGAAGGCCGTCCAGTAACGCGGCCAGCCGCCTTCGAGAAAGGCAAAGGGCGAGATGCCCTTGTCCAGCCAGCCGGAAAAGGGATGCAGGCTGCCATAGACGACGAGGCCGAGCCAGGCCAGCGCGAGGTAACGGGCGAGAAGAACCGGGCCACGGGTATCCATGACCCGATTGTACTAGGGCGCGCTCGCAGTAAGCGACGGGCTGCGCCAGACCCTTGCCCTGCGGGTTTGCTGGGGCGGGCGGTCGCCAGCGTTGCTCGGCTTGGGAATGGAACGACCATTCCCTGCACCTCACGCCTTGGCGCCCATCCCGCCCCAGCAAACGCAGTCCCGCCGGTTACTGCGAGCACGCCCTAGTGCCGGTGCGGGTGATCGGTCGCGTGGTGGGTTTCGGCAGCGGCGCGGTGGTGCAGCGCGGCGTGCGGATCCGCGTGCGGCGTCGGGTGGCCGATCCATTGCGGCAGCAACGAGCCGGCGACCATGCCGACCATGCTGGCGCCCAGCCCGATCAGTTGCGGCGGCACCAGGCTGGCTTCGCCGACCAGCAGTTCGACGACCAGCCACGACAGGACGCCGCCGATCACGGCGGTAAGGGCGCCCTGCGTCGTGGCGCGCGACCAGTAGGCGCCGAAGAAGAGCGGCACGAAGGCGCCGGCCAAGGTGATCTTGTAGGCGTTTTCGACCATCTTGAAGATCGAGGACTGGCTGGTCAGCGCAAAGGCCAGCACCAGACAGGCGAAGCAGACCATCGTGATGCGCATCATGCGCAATAGCCCCTTGTCGTTTACGTCGGGGAAGATGTTGCGCAAGATGTTTTCGGAGAACGACACCGAAGGCGCGAGCAGCGTGGCCGACGAGCAGGCCATGATCGCCGCGAGCACGGCGCCGAAGAAGATGGCCTGGGCAAAGACCGGCGTGTGCTGCAGCACGAGCGTCGGCAGCACGAGCTGCGAATCGGTTTCGATCAGGTTGTTGAACTGCTCCGGGTCGATCAGGGTCGCCGAATAGGCAATGAACATCGGCACGAAGGTGAAGCAGAAGTAGAGGCAGCCGCCGAGCACCGAGGCGGCGATGGCGACGCGCGCGCTCTTGGCCGAGGTGACGCGCTGGAAGACGTCCTGTTGCGGAATCGAGCCGAGCATCATGGTCATCCAGGCGGCAATGAAAGCCAGCCATTGCACCCAGTCGCCGGTCGGAAAGAAATCGAGCTTGCCGGCTGCCGAGGCCTGGCTGATGACGACGTCGACGCCGCCGGTCATGCCCGAAACGAGGTAGCCGATGAACAGCATGCCGCCCATGACGATGCCCATCTGCACGAAATCGAGGATGGCCACCGAGAACATGCCGCCGAAGGTGGTGTAGGTGAGGACGATGGCGGTGCCCAGCACCATGCCGAGTTCCGGGCTGATGGCGCCGTCGGTGACGACATTGAAGACCAGCCCGAGCGCCTTGATCTGCGCCGAGACCCAGCCCAGGTAGGAAACCACGATGCACAGCGTGGCGAGGATTTCCACGGTGCGGTTGTAGCGCATGCGGAAGTAATCGCCGAGGGTCAGGACATTCAGCTTGTAGATCTTGGTGCCGTAGAAGATACCGGCGATGACCAGGCACATGCTGGCGCCGAAGGGGTCGGCTACGACGCCGTGCAGGCCGTCCTTGACGAAGGTGGCGGAGACCCCGAACACGGCCTCGGCGCCAAACCAGGTGGCGAATACGGTGGCAGTGACGACCGGCAACGGCAGGCTGCGCCCGGCAACGGCAAAATCCTTGGCGTTGTGCACGCGGGTGGCGGCAAAAAGGCCAATGGCGATCGAGGCGAGCAGGTAGAGGGCGACGAACCAGATCAGCATGCCGGCTAACTCGGAGGCAAGAGGTTGAAAACGCGGAAATTATAAGGCTGTTGCGGTCGACGCCGAAAAATGGGCCAAAACCACGATCCGTCGTGCTTGCCAACGGAGTTGATCCACGATACTGTGTTTATGAACAGTATTTGCCGTTGGCTGAATCGGCCCCCACAGCGACTCAAGTTTCCTGTTTCTTCCGCAGCAATTTCTATTCCATCTCCGGCCCCTGTGCCATAATCCCGTCAAATTTCCGAGGTATCGCAATGGACGACAACAAGGCGAAAGCGCTGACAGCAGCGCTGCAACAGATCGAAAAGCAGTTCGGCAAAGGCTCCATCATGAAGATGGGCGACGCCGAAATCGACGAAGGCATCCAGGTCGTGTCGACCGGCTCGCTCGGGCTGGACATTGCGCTGGGCGTCGGCGGCCTGCCGCGTGGTCGCGTCGTCGAAATCTACGGCCCGGAATCTTCCGGCAAGACCACGCTCTGTCTGCAAGTCATTGCCGAAATGCAAAAACTCGGCGGCGTTGCTGCCTTCATCGACGCCGAACACGCACTCGATCCGCAATACGCCCAGAAACTCGGCGTCAATGTCGGCGACTTGCTGATCTCGCAGCCCGATACCGGCGAACAGGCGCTCGAAATCTCCGACATGCT